>Ga0214923_10008320_pt1 | contig 11072 bp, 9 predicted proteins | sample LL1510_MetaG_FD_177993 | JGI IMG/M metagenome (GOLD analysis project Ga0214923, IMG submission 177993) | Freshwater microbial communities from Lake Lanier, Atlanta, Georgia, United States - LL-1510 | ecosystem: Environmental > Aquatic > Freshwater > Lake | place: USA: Georgia | collected 2015-10-15 | reverse complement strand
AATTGGGGAGATGTTGAGTCCTAAGAAAATCATATTTTTAACAATTGGAGAGCCAGGCTATTCGAGGAGCTGGACTTATTTTAATGGGGCAAAAAAATTAGGTGCAAATGTTGAGTTTATAAAAATTGATTCAAGCAATTTAATTAAACAATTTCTGCAAATCAAAAAGCAAGTTGCGAAAGACAATATTTTTGTTGTAATGTCTCCAAGCCAGTATTTAGTCCCTTTTGTTAAATTTTTTTTGGGCAAAAATATAGTTTTGGATGCCGGATGGTCTCTTTTTGAAGGAACCGTAATCTCAAGAAAACGATATGGAATTTTTGGATCGGTTGCAATAAAAAATTATCTAATAGATTTCATATCTTCACACATGGCTACAAAAATAATTTTGGAAACTAAATTACAAAAAGACTTTTATTCCAAACTCTTTTTAGTAAAACGAAGAAAATGTAAAGTCTTGTATACTGGCGTAGATGAAGAATCGTTTCAAATAGATCACAGCTATACGACACCTCCAGATTTCTTTCACAACTCAAAAATAGTTCTATTTCGTGGTAAATACAATCCGGAAGCGGGCATAGAAGTTCTAGCTCAAGCTACTAATCTATTAAAGGAAGAACAGATAACCTTTTGGGTATTTTGCCCAGGTTTACCAACAAATATCGATTTCAGTCGCAATACTTTTATCAGCCGAGAAATTTTATCTAAAGATAAAATTACTCAATTACAAAAATCCTGCGCAATTGCACTTGGTCAACTCGCAAAACATAAACGTCTAAAAAGAACTATTCCTCATAAAGCTTTTGAATCTGCGTTTCTATCCACACCATACTTAACTGCCGGAAATAAAGGCATTTCAGAAATATTTACAGAAGGAACTGAGATTGCGAGTTTTTCTCCCGGAAATTCGATCGAGCTTGTTGATAAAATCAAAAGCCTAATCAACGATAGTGATAAACTAAGCGAAATGTCTTCCTTAATTCATAAAAAATATAGAAAAACTTGCAGTCAAAAAATACTCGCGCAAAGTTTTATAGAGATTGCAAAGTACTAAAGTGAAAAAATTTGCTCTTGTAACTGGATCAAGCGGACTTATTGGGTCTGAGTCCGTGAGTCATTTGTGTAGTAATGGCTATGACGTTATCGGAATTGATAATAATCTCAGAGAATTTTTTTTTGGTAAGGAAGCTTCTACAAGTTGGAATACATCTAGGTTGAGTAAATTATATTCAAATAATTTCAAAGCGTTAAATATTGATATACGAGATTATGATAAACTAGAAAAAATTTTCAAGGATATTTCTTTTGATTTAATAATTCATGCAGCTGCGCAGCCTTCGCATGATTGGGCGGCGAAAGATCCGCAAACAGATTTTTCGGTAAATGCCAATGGAACTTTGAATTTACTTGAACTAACTAAAAATTATCGGCCAAATGCAACTTTCATTTTTACCTCAACAAATAAAGTTTATGGAGATAATCCTAATAAACTACCGTTAACTGAATTAACTACCAGGTATGAGGTCCCACAAGACAATAAATATTGGAATGGGATAGATGAACATATGTCAATTGACCATACGACTCATAGTCTTTTTGGAGTTTCCAAAACTTCTGCGGATCTCTTAGCTCAGGAGTATTCCCATTATTTTGGTTTAAAAACAGCAGTATTTCGCGGTGGCTGTTTAACTGGACCAATGCATAGTGCGGCAGAACTTCACGGATTTTTAGCATATCTGGTTAAATGTATCGTTAATGAAATTCCTTACACAATATTCGGATATAAAGGGAAACAAGTTCGGGATAATATTCATTCAAAAGATTTGATTCAAATGTTTATTGAATTTCATAATAACCCAAAAAATGGTGCTGTATATAATGCAGGTGGAGGACGAAAAAATAGCATTTCAATTTTAGAGGCAATTGAGAAAATTTCTACTGTTGCAAAAAAAACTCCATTTATCAATATAAGTGAAGAAAGTAGAATTGGAGATCATCAATGGTACATAACCAATAACAGTAAATTTATAAATGATTATCCGAATTGGAATATTTCCTACAGCATAGAGAATTTAATAGAAGAGATGGTTTTTGTGGCACAAAAATCAAATTCTAGGTGACTAAATTATGAATAAATATAAGATAGCCATTGTTGGGGCCGGACCATCTGGGTATTTCACTGCGCAGGCATTACAAAATTTACAAACAGATGATTTATCTTTTCAAATAGATATGATTGAGCAACTTCCCACGCCCTGGGGATTGGTAAGAAGCGGTGTAGCTCCTGATCACCAAAAAATAAAAACAGTCTCTAAGGTATTCGAAAAGATTGCTAGAGATCACAACTTCAGATTATTCGCGAATGTTGAAGTTGGTAAAGATGTTGCCCTTAAAGACTTACGTGAACAGTATGACGCCGTCGTTTTAGCAACCGGGGCAGCTAAAGGGCGAAAACTAGGAATTGCTGGAGAAGATTTAAGAAACTCAATATCTGCAGCTAATTTTGTCCCTTGGTATAACGCCCATCCTGACTATGAAAATGCAGAAATTGATCTAACTTGCGAAACTGCGGTAGTGATTGGTGCTGGCAATGTAGCAATGGATGTAGCGCGGATCTTAGCGACCGATCCAGCAGAACTTGATTCAACTGATATAGCCGAGCATGCATTAAGTGCATTAAAGGCAAGCAATATACGCACTGTAATTATTTGCGGCCGACGTGGTCCAGAACATGCTGCGTTCACAGCACCTGAGTTACGAGATCTTCCAAAAATGAAAAATACTGATGTCTTTATTGACCTTGATCAAATAAATTCTGCGATTAGTCGTTTTTCCGAATTTGTCCAGACTGAAAAAGATCTCAAAAATAACCTTGAAGTAATGAAGTTAATTGCTGGACAATCTAAAAAAGGAGCTGACAGAAAACTGAAGATTAAGTTTTTAGCGTCTCCGTTGGAAATTAAAGGAAAAGAAAAAGTCTCAAAGGTTGTATTCTCAATTAACAAAGTAGAAGGTAAAAATGTCACTGCCACAGGTCAAACCTTTTCAATTGAAACCGGTTTAGTAATATCTGCAATTGGGTATGATGCAGTTGAATATCCTGGTATAAAAATTAAGAATGGGAGAATTCCAAATATAGCAGGACATGTTGAACATAATGTATATACAACTGGGTGGGCAAAACGTGGGCCAACCGGAGTTATCGGAACTAATAAAAGTGATTCAAGTGATGTGGTAGATCTAATAATTAAAAACTTAAGGACTCCTAAGTTTTCAGCAGGCATTACAGCACTTTTAAAGTCCACGCATGAAATTATCAACCAAACTTCTTGGGAAAAAATCAACGCAGAAGAGATAGTTTCCGGCCAAATTTTGAATAAGCCAAGATTAAAAATACCAAATAGAATAAAGCTAATTCAAATAGGCAGAACCAAGGCTTAGCTAACATGAGATCTATTCACCGAACGAAACCTAATTTATTGCGCAAAGATATTCAGCAAATCAGAGCGATATCCGTAATTGCGGTTGTATTATTTCACTCTTTTCCAAATAGATTTTCATATGGGTACTTAGGTGTAGACATATTTTTTTTCTTATCTGGATTTTTAATTTTTCCACAAATTTATGATATTGCTCTTTCCGGATCTAAAGAATTGTTAAGAAAAAATGTAAAGAAATTTATTTTACGTAGAATTTATCGGATTGCACCAGCGCTTGGGTTCTCTATTTTAGTGATTTGGGCACTTTTTTTTCTATTTGGACCAAGCCCTGAAAAATTAAGTGGACCAGAATTTTACATCTCGGCACTTTCTATTTTAGGCATTGGGAATTTAGCCGCGTTAAATTATTCAGGTGACTATTTTAATTCAACTTCTCCACTAACCCATTTTTGGTCACTTGGAGTAGAAATGCAGTCATATTTCCTTTTTGCTATATTAGTGTTATTGTTTTCGAACAAAATCAATAAAAACATTAAAAGATTTAGAATTTTTCTCTCCATTATAATTCTTGTTAGTTTGACATCAAAGTATATTTTTGTATTTCATTCTAACATTTTTGAACATTTTGGATTAGATACATTAGCAATAACTGGCAATTTTTCTGATTTTTATTTGATGCCTAACAGATTATGGCAGTTTGCGCTTGGCGGCTTGTTAGCTACTTTTACAACAAAAATCACTAGAATTATTAGGTTAAATAAAAAAACTACAATCCCTTTATTTACTTCAGTATGCATCCTATTTTTTTCAAGTTTTAAATATTTTGATAATTTTATAACTATAGTAGTTTTAATTGTTATTGGTATATATCTGATTTCTGATGTTAAAAAGGAAATAAAATATGTGAGTGGATTATTAGTCTGGATTGGAGATAGGTCTTATTCAATTTATCTGTATCACCTGCCTATACTTTTTGTTTTAAATGCTAATTCAACTCTAATATATTCAAAACAAATTTTGTTTATGATTGCGATATTTATCATTCTTTTGTTATCTAATTTTAGTTACAAACATATCGAAATAACTCACAGAGTACCTAAATCCATCGGAAGTGGTAAAAAATTTTTTTTTGCTAATCATATAAAATTAATTTCGATTTCCTACTTAGCTCCATTTATTGGAATTTTGTTTGTAATAATTTTCAATAACATTTTCCCTGCTCCAAAAAATTTCCCTGTAAATTTTCAGGATAATTATGCTGCATCAGATTTATCTAAGTGTAAATTGGGGCAAATCAAAAAGCCTTGCATTTTGCTTGATAATTCTTCGAATCGAAATTGGCTTTTATTGGGTGATTCTCATGCGGGCGCAATTCAAGGAATTTTGACAGAAATTGCAGACCAATCAGATTCCAATCTTATAGTTTGGAATAAGTGTAGGTTTTTCGACCCGAATCTGTCACTTGAACTCAATACATTTTTTCCAAAATGGTGTGTAGAATCAAATAGAAATAGAATCGAATATATTAATAAGATTAAGCCCAATCTGATATTTATCGCGTATCAAAATGGATCGGTAACGAACGGTGATAAAGAAATGCCCCAGAATTTGTGGCAGGATATTTTTTCAAATACTTTGACCTCGATAAATAATAATGTGTCCAAAGTTGTGTTACTTTCACAGATACCTGAGTACAAATCTGCCCCTTACAGCGAATATAGGTATAGTGTTTCTAGGGAAAAGAAATTAAGTGTAGATCAATTTCCAAGCTTGCTAAAACAACGCACTTTTGAAAACAAATTAAGACATAAAAATGTTTTGATTATAGATTTAGTTCCAGTACTTTGTGATTCAATGTACTGCACAAGATTTCTAAATAATTGGCTTTATTTAGACACCAACCATTTATCAAATTTTGGAGCTGAAGTTATCAGACCAACAATTAGCAAATTTCTGTATGATAATCAATTGAATAGATAAGTGTTATAATGCTATTGTGCAAATTAAATTTCGATACACTTCTTTATTTATATTTTGTTTATCAGCGGCCTCAGCAATTTTTTCTTGGGACGGAAGTTATGAAGGCGGGGATATTGCTGGAGCTAGAAGATCTTTTCTGGGCCAGAATCCAATAGACCTTTGGGGTGGATTTAGTGGATTTTTTTACGGTAACATACCAAATTTTATTTTACCTTGGGGGTTATGGCTACTACTTTTACAATTAGCTTGTGCATCAACAGGTATAATTTTAATAAGTAAACATGTTAAATTAACCAATAAAACGCAACACTTAATTTTTATCATTCTGTCTTACTTAATATTATCATTCTCAGGATATCTCACAAGAGATTCGACTATGGCATCATTCTATATTCTAGGGTTCGGACTAATTTTATTCTCTAATCAATTACTAAAAACAAGTGATAAGGCCATGTTTTTTTTCGGCACATCTCTAATCATATTGGCGGTGGCTTTCAGACCTTGGCTTTTCTTCGCCTCACTTATACCAGCATTTTATTTGCGTAAATATAATTTAAAAAATTTAGTTTTTGCTCTAATACTTGTAATTCTTCCGTTTTGCATCGATAAACTAACGTATTTAACAACTGAATATAAAAAAGTACACCCAGAGCTTCAAGTAGTAATTTCAGATGTAGCATCAATGACCTGTTTGTCCAGCAATAATGAATTAAGAAAGAATGGAACTGATTTACTCAACAACTTTTCTAACACGTTCTATTCCAATAGCGAAATTTGTGGAGATTTTCGATTAAACACTTGGCAAAGTGTAGGAAGTTGGTCACTAAAATCGTCCGTAATTGGTTTGGACGCTTTTAATGACGCAAGTTCTCGGTACTCAAAAATTTTGATTTCCTCCGATATGACTACTAGAGAATATACCGAAATTAGGAACTCCTGGTTGAAATTGCTTGCAAATAATCCAAAAGATTATTTGCAAGTAAAGTTAATTCATGCAAATCAAGTAATGATTTCTGGAGATACTTTTGGATTAAGGATTTTAAATGCTGACAGTCCTAAAGATTATATTGCCGGAATATTTTTTGTTCCATTCGATATTGCAATTTCTTTACATTTACTATCCCCGGCACTAACCTTTTTAATTGGATTTATTATCATAATGTTAAGGTTCTCTAAAATTTCAATTAATAATTTAATTAGAATTCAAGAAGTAATACTTTCGTATTTATTTGTCTTTTGTTGGGTAGTAATCACATCGATTGCATACATTGGTGACAATGGAAGGTACACTTATCTATCTAGTTTTATTTTTTATATATGTATTTTTTTAGGAATAAGCAGAGTTAATGCATTCCCTGCTGAAAAGAAAATTTATTATAAGAGTCGAGCATCAATTGAATAATAAGATCGTTATTGTTGTACCTTGTTTTAATGAAGCAAAGCGATTAAACTTTTTTTATTTTAATAGATTAAGTAAATTAAAGAGTACTTTTTGGATATTTGTTGACGATGGTAGTACTGATGACACAAGTAAAATATTAAAAAATTTTAGTAAGAAAAAAAATATGATTTATGTAAAAATAGATGACAATGTTGGAAAATCAAATGCGGTTGCGTATGGTATTAATTATGCAGCCAAGAACATTTCTCACATTGGTTGGTTAGGATTTTTGGATTCTGATGGCGCGTTTGCAATTAGTGATGTGGAGCGTATCATCAAAATGTCAAGCCAGATTGGTGAATATGATGCTCTGTACACTTCTAGAGTTAAAATGGCTGGAAGAAACATTAAAAGAAATAATATAAGGCATATCATCGCAAGGCTAATAATTTCAATTTTTGGATTGGTTTGGAATGATATTCCATATGACACACAAAGTGGTTTTAAGTTATATAGATACTACGACAATTTCAATTTAATTTTTACAAAACCATTTAAAACTCGGTGGTTTCTTGACATAGAACTTTCTGTCCGTTTTTCACACTTTAATGGAAGAACTATTGAAGTATGGGAAGAGCCAGTTTCCTCATGGATTGATGTACCTGGTTCAAAAATAGATTATCGACAAAGTATAAGAATTATTCTAGAAGCGATATATATTTTTTATTTGCTCTTAAACCAGCGCAAGAAGTTGCTTTAAAATTAATTGGTATAGTGTTTGCATTCATTACGTGAAGTGGTATTTTTGCCACTGTTTGATAGAGTATAGAATCTAAATATTCAATCTAGCGCCCGTAGCTCAACGGATAGAGCATCTGACTACGGATCAGAAGGTTCGGGGTTCGAATCCCTGCGGGCGCACCATAACAAGTGTGAAATCCGACCTTCTTAAAAATAATTCCTAGTGAATTCATAATTTGGTCTAAAAGTGGTCTAGTAGTTTTTACTAGGCGCTTTTAATCCTGTCTTCGTAAGCATGAGCCAACCTGCGATCATCTTCTGATTTAGGGTGGGCGTAAGTATTTAAGACCGTTGCCACCTCATCACCTAATCTTTTAGCGACTAGATAATCAGGGTGTCCTTGTCTTAGTAGTTCGGTGGCGTGGGTGTGCCTTAAGGCGTGGAATGGTATTTTAACCAAACCTAATTCCTTAATGAACTTATCAAAGATCTGAGAGGGCGAACTTGGATAAATAGGTGTGCCGTCTGCCGGAGTGAAGATATACCCCGACTCTTGCCACGCATTACCAAGCCAACTTTTCTCTAGACCTTGCTTCTCCTTATGTGCCAAAAGAGCTGAACTTTTGCGGTTAGAAAAGAACATGGGGGTAGGCGGTGTCCTTCCTATGACAAAAAAGGCGTAGGCTTGAGACATGGAGTGGCCGTGGTACGGTTTTATAATCCCTGCTGTATTTCTATTATTTTATATATTTAATGAGGGGTATCGTGATGAAGTGGAAAATCAAAAAAACTTGCCGCTGGCAAGTGTGGTTCATGTTCAATGGAGATTAATGGCAAGCCACGTCTTGCCCGCATGACTCAGGTAGCAAACTTTAAAGAGGATGAAACGATCACCATCACACCACTTCGTGCTTTTCCGGTAATTAAAGATTTAGTAACCGATGTTTCATTTAATTATAAGAAGGCAATGGAGATCCCATCCTTTACACCCCCTGCTGATTTAAAGCCAGGGCAGGCCCGGATGGCCCAAATTGATGTTGAACGCAGGCAGGAGTTTAGAAAATGTATTGAGTGCTTCTTGTGTCAAGATACCTGCCATGTAATTAGAGATCATGAAGAGAATAAGAAATCATTTGCTGGCCCTAGATTTTTTATTCGTATTGCAGAGCTTCATATGCACCCGCTAGATATGCTTAATAATCGGAAAAAGAAGGCGCAAAATGAGCATGGGCTTGGAATGTGTAACATCACAAAGTGTTGCACTGAGGTTTGCCCTGAGCATATAAAGATTACCGACTACGCCATCATCCCAATGGAGGAGCGGGTAGTAGATGTTAAATACGACCCAGTTAGATGGCTTGGATCAAAAATTCGCAAACGGGAAGAAATTTTGTGATAGTCCAGAAAATTGAAATGGCTTTATATAAAGTTTTAAAAACTTTTTTACCAATCAGTTTACTAAATTTTTATCACTCAGTTCTTTATAAGTCTAAAATTTTAACGTACTTAACCGGGCATAGGTATCGAGGAACAATAACTTACTCAGGGGTACCGTTAGATAAAGTAATTTATAATTATTTATGTCGAATTACAAATGCCAAAAAATCTAATTTTTTTATAGAATTAGGGGCAAACAATGGAATTACACAATCAAACACAAAATACTTAGAATTATATAAGAATTATACCGGCATATTAATTGAGCCAATTCCGCAAAAATATAAAGAGTGCATACTAAATCGTAAAGAATCAACTATTGTTGAAAATAAAGCTTGTGTTTCATTTGATTACTCAGAATCAACTATTCAATTAACTGAAGCAAATCTAGTAACGGCAGTATGGGAAGAGGGGGGGGATAAATGCCCTTGAGCATGTAAGTAAATTTGGTTTTTCTAAAAATATTTTTGAGCAAAAAGTAGCTTCACTAAATTCTATTTTAGAAAAAAATAATGCTCCAACGTATATTGATTTACTTTCATTAGATGTAGAAGGTTATGAGCTTGAAGTTTTGAAAGGCATAGACTTTAACAAGTATACTTTTATGCTTCTAGTGATTGAATCTCGAGAAATTAATATTTTAGAAAACTATTTAAGTGATAAAAATTATATACTAATCGAGAGATTATCGAATGTTGATTATATCTTCAGGCATAAAAATTCGGTGCTTAGATTAGTAAAATAAAAACCTCAGACATAAATGCTGTATCTTTTTCCGCGTGAAGTTAATTTTACGTTTAATATCAGTCACCTTAGCAATTGGGCAGCAACATCTTTAATCTCGAGGATAACTGTAACTGTTGATAAAGCATATCTTTGGATTGCTTTCTTGTTGGCCTTATAAATGGCTTTATTGGCATCATAGTTAAGTTATTAACCTTACCATTTATACTTGTTTCCTAGGTTTATTTACATTTGTGATAAATGCTTCGATGTTGATGTTACTGTAAGATGGAGCGATCGGTTTAGATATTAATAACTTTTGGTCAGCGCTTGGTGCGTCATTAATAATCTCAATTATTACTATATTTTTAAATCAATCATTTAAAAAAGTGACTAAGTAATTACAATGGGTGCTAATAATCAGATGCTCTGTGATTTTTGTGGGGCGCCATATGATCCAGTTTCAACCAAGTGGTCATGTCCAAATTGTCATATGAAGACAAATTGTTGCGATGGCGCACCTTGTGAGATTGTAGAGGTTAAAGCAGTTACAAAGATTTAATTACTTAAGCAGCTTTGCCATATAAGCCTCAACCTCATCTGGGTGGCGTGGTAGTGCATTACTTAATATCTTTGCTCCGGACTCTGTGACCAAGATGTCATCTTCAATTCGAACTCCCACGCCGCGATACTCCTCAGGGAACAATGTGTCATCAGGTTGAATATAAAAACCAGGTTCCACAGTTAATATCATTCCAGCCTCTAATACTGCATCGGCATACTGCTCTTTTCTAGCATGTGAACAATCATGAACATCAATGCCTAAGTGATGGCCCGAGCCATGAAACTGCCATCTTCTATGCAAACCATTCTCTGGTTTTAAAGACTCTTCAGGTGTCATTGGCAGCACACCAAGCTCAGCAGCTCCTCTAGCAATCTCAACCATGCATGCATTATGAAAATCTTTAAATTTCGCACCTGGTTTAACAGCTGCAATTCCTGCCTGTTGGGCCTTATAAACAATCATATAAATCTTGCGTTGGGCCTGCGTAAACTTTCCATTTACTGGGAATGTTCTTGTGATATCTGCGGTGTAGTGGGATTCGACCTCAACACCGGCATCAATTAAAATTAAATCTCCCGGTAATACATCGCCATCATTTTTAATCCAATGCAAAATACAAGCATGGGCGCCGGAGGCAACAATGCTTGGATACCCATTCTCATTTCCCTCTAACCTTGCTCTGCCATAAAAGGCGGCCTCAATTACCCGCTCACCCCTTGGCACAGATGTTGCAGCTGGAAAGACTCGGACCATATCGGCAAAGCCACGCACTGAGGCGTCGATCGCCTTTTGCATCTCATCAATC
>Ga0214923_10008319_pt1 | contig 11074 bp, 12 predicted proteins | sample LL1510_MetaG_FD_177993 | JGI IMG/M metagenome (GOLD analysis project Ga0214923, IMG submission 177993) | Freshwater microbial communities from Lake Lanier, Atlanta, Georgia, United States - LL-1510 | ecosystem: Environmental > Aquatic > Freshwater > Lake | place: USA: Georgia | collected... | reverse complement strand
TAAGATTGTTTGTCTAATATAACATATACTCTTAAACTTTGTATAGTCTTTGTGTATGGTGTTTTAGGAAGTAAACTTTTTTCAAACTGAATTGAATATAACTGGTTCATTGTTGTACATAATATAATTTTATAAAATGTAAATCTCTTTACTTTATCATCTGAACATTTCATATCTACCATTATAGGTAAAGTTTCAGATTGTCCATTGTAAATTTTAAGTAAAGTTCCTTTAAATATATACGGGTTTAATATTTTATAAAGCCTTTTAACAAGATGTAAAAAACCTTTTTTTAAATACATATATTTTCCTTCATTTTTTACAGCTTCTAACCAGTCATTATATATCATATCCTTGTTTTCATAAAAAGTTGCTATATTATCGTCTGTTAATACATCTTCAACTTTACTACCATCTTTTTTCCCCAACTTTGTTGTATCAACAGTTTTTGAATAAGAAAAAAATTTTGACTTTGTATATTCTAGACCAATTCTTAGTTCTTGACATAAAGTTATAATAGTATGTTGATTTTCATTAATAACACTTGGACCTCCTTCGATAATATAATTATCATATTTTATACTTTCTATTTTACCTCCAACTCTATCACCTTTTTCTAATATAACAAATTTATACCCCTTTTTTAATAGTTCATAACCAGTAAATAATCCTGATATTCCAGCACCCACTATTAGTATCATTTATTATGTACAACTATAAAATTTAAATTGAAAATTAAGGTCTTTTTTAATATTTTTTATAAAAAATGGAACTTATTCTATTGTTTTACATAATATTCTTATTTATAGTATTACTTGCTGGATTAAGAAATATTGAAGTTGCATTTTATCTGACACTTTTAATATCTTTTATTTTCTATTTCTTTCCTGGGGTTATACTATTTATGAAAAAATATGAATTTGCAATATATTTGATAAATCAAAGAATTTTTGATGATTTATATCAACATTTAACAAAATAATTTAAATTTTCTTTTTTAATATAAAAAATGCCATCACCAAAAAAATCTGTTCGAAAAGGACGTTGTAAACCATTAGGAAGAAAATTATTAAAAGATGAATTTTATTGCTTACAATGTTGTAAAGCTGTAAAGTCAGATTTTAGTAAAACTTCATTAGTAAATGGTAAACGTCCAGTTAGAGTTCGAAAAGGAACTTGTCCAAAAGGACATAAAGTATCTCGTATCGTCGCTTAAATAATTAAAATTTATAATTTTAATTATTATTTATGTTTTATTACAATTTCTATATTTAAAACCCGTGTGACATACAGGTTTTGATGAAACTTTTAAAGGGTCACAAGTGTCGTAAGATTTACCCAAGAATTTTTTTAAATATTTTCCTTTTTTACATTTCTTTGGATCTACATAACACCAATTTTTTCTCATACCTAAAAGAGAACCACAATCGCTTTCACAATAACATCCACGAGAAGTCTTTACACGTTCTTTACAATCATCTAAACATAATATTTCACCTTTATCTGTTTTTCTTTCTACTGATTTTTGTAATTTTAACTTTCTTTGTCTTTTAGTTTTTAATCTTTCTTTTTTGATTTGTTTTTTATGTTTTTCAATATTTTCATAAGTTTCTTCGGCCCAAAACTGAATTTCGGCCTTTAATTCTATATTTGTTATTTCTATCGCATTTATTCCTGGTAAATCATCAATTACTATCTTTTCAGATGCCACTTGAAATAACTTATTGAATGAAGTAGGTAAATTTTGTACTTGAACAGCGAACACAGAGATTGCTATAGATTCGATAGAACGTGAAATTTCTCCCAGAATATTCGTATCTGTATCAATACCAAAATGATAAGATACTGAATTTATAAATTTATAAATATATTCATTTTTGGTAATAACATTATATAATTTATATTCCTGATGTTCAGGTAGACCAAGTTTTTTTGATATATAATTGAACTTTTGAATATCACTTTCTATCAATAATCTGAAATAAAATGATAGATAAAAGAACATTGCAAATATCGGATTTGAATAGATTAACTTTTTAATGATATTAAATCCACCTGGTGTCATAAATAATAAAAACCAACTTGCTAAACAATATTGGTATAATATCATAGCAGTATTACATATTAAGTATAGTATTCTTGCTAAAGATTTTTCTGAAAGAGATGATGATATATCCGAAAAATAAATAAGTTTTGAAACTATTTTTTGACACGTGTGGTAACTAATTATATCTTCTGAATACAATGCGTTATCAAAAGCCCAAGTTGCAACTTTCATTGCCCGTTCTATATTCATTTATTATTAAAATGATTTAATTTATGAATAAAAAATAAAAAATAAAAATGGACCGTTGTAGTTATTTTATTAAGGATAAAGCCTTATTCGGTAGTTTTCCTAATCAAGATACAGTCAAATATTTAGAAAGTATCGGAGTAAGATATTTTATTGATTTAACAAATCACAGTGAAAATAAAACTACACCATATGATACTATATATAAATATATAAAATACCCCATTCCAGATAGAAAAACCCCAGAAAAATGGAGTACGTTTGCGAAACTCATAATTTCAATATGTAAAATTATTCAACGTTTAGATAAAGATGAAAAAATATACATACATTGCAAAGGAGGACATGGAAGATCTGGAATAGTTGTTGCTAGTATATTATGTTATCACTATAATATGTCACCAGAAGAGTCTATCAGACAAACTGGTAAATTTCATCAAGAGAGAAAAGAAATGAAAGAAAAATGGAGAAGTTTAGGTTCTCCGCAAGGTAAAAAACAAAAAGATTTTGTTTATAAGTTTTTTAAACCTTTGAGATATACAAATTTAAATTCAGATTATAATTTTCACTTAAACAATAATTCCGAATTTACAGTGGAAATACAAGATATAGGAATATTTCCAAATGCTTATTTTGCTATTCAATATTTTAAATGTCCAAACAACCTTGAATATATAGAAAAATTAAAAAAAGGAATATTATGCGAAACACCTCTTACAAAAGATTGGGAAGAAAAAAAAGTTCAATATATGTATGAAATATTAAAGTTGAAATTTAATCAGCACCCAAATCTTAAAAATAAATTATTAAATACGGGTCTCAGACCTTTAGTAAAAGTATCTTTAGACTCATTTTGGGGTAACGGATTTAATGGTCAAGGAAAAAACATACACGGTAAGATACTAGATAAACTTAGAAAAGAATTTTTAGATAATGTATCTATTGAATAAATAAACTTATATATTTTTAATTTAACAATAATATATAAGTTAATTTGGGATATAATTTGTTTTGTCATATTCATGCAAGTAATGGTTTGTCATACTATGATGAATACATTTTAATTTAGCTTCTGGATGAGTTGCAAACCAAAATTCAACTGATGGAAAAGTACTATTATCAACTTTTTCGTCTAAAACAAAAGACTGTAAATTACTATCGTATTTGTATTTTTGTTGACCTAGTCTATCCTTGTTTTTTAATAGATATTCTCCTTTAGCCCACCAAAAGTTTCCAGAAAAATGTGTTGGAGCAATGTTGTTGATATTTTTTTGTTCCTGTAAATCGCAACCAACGCCGTCGTATTCTTTTAGTAGTTCAATACATTCTTCCCACTTATCTATTAAGAAATATTCCATCATTTCTCTCCAGTCTCTTATTTTCTTGTCATTTTTATCATGTTTTATACCTTTTGTATGTAGATATAATACATAACTTTTTTCGTCTAGATAATTTCTCAAAAGATATTTTATACTTGCATATTCAGACACGCCACATTCTTTAGATATATGATGAACCATTATTTTATCACCTTGAATAAATTCTGGAAAACCATAATCTGGTCCAACTATACATACATGTATTTTTCTAAGTCTTGTGTATAATAATGTATTTTTAATTCTATTTAGCTGTTCTTGTAATATGTACAAACCATGATTTTTATTGCAAGCATGCAACCATATGTCAATACTAGTATCTTCATAACCACTAATAGTATGTTTAATTATAGGAAAAATATTAAAATTGCTTAGTAATCTATGTTTCATTTTTCTTATTTTATCAATTCTTTTTCCCCATTCGTCTTCTTCAATAGCTTTTTTAATAATTTGATAATTGGTTTCATGGTCATCTTTATGTAATAAAATATAACACGATGGATCTACATAATCACTTATATTATGACATCCCCAGTAAAATATAACACATTCCGATAAGATTGAATCCCATATTTTTTCTGTTATAAAATTATACTCGTCGTTATTCTCACAGTGTATATAATATTTATATGGAATTATACCTTCGTTTTTATTATTTTCAGCGTGAGGTCCTTTATAACCTTTAAAATTAAATTTATTATCATAACCATAAATATCAACTAAAAATTCTTTGCTTTCTAAATATAATAATAAATCAATTCTAGTTTTATGTCCAGGGTCGAAATATTTACTTGTTGTTATTGTGCTGATACAAGATGTCTTGTCTATCTTTTCATTTTTCAACTGATTTAATGTCTTGTCTATTTCCCAATGTAACAAGTTAGGATATGTACTATGATTTCTTACAGCAACAAATACATTTGGATCTGGTTTAGACCATACTCCCCAATGTTTAACACCCCAATTTTGCCAATTATTATGACACCAAGGTTCTAACTGAATTACTATCGTTTTTTTAGGATCATAATCTTCATCGTCATACAAAGGTTTATTAAAAATTACAAAATAATCAGGTTTCGTATCGGTTTTACTAACAAATTTTATATTATCAGTTTGACATTCATCTGTGTTTTCAGCCATTTTACATAACCAATTACGAACGAGATTTTCAGAATTATCCCAATTACATAATACTTTTATAATATAAAGATTTTTCTTACTCATTTTATTTATATTACACGCATTGTGTTTAACCCAATTATTTTCCTCCACAACAAGATTTATAAGGTTCACCAACTGAAAGTTTTTGTTTTTCAGGTTTTGTTTTAATATGTTCTGGTCTGTCAGGTTCACCGACACTATCTGTATAATCATATATATGTCCAGGGTATTGATTCATTTTAGTAATATCAAAATTGTACACAGGATCTCTTAAAGGAAAAAATTTAGTATCGCTTGTCATCATAGAAAAATCATATTGACATGTATTTCCAAGTTTTGCATAACTCATTTTTTATTTATATATAACTAAATAATTTTAATATATCATATAAAAATATATATGATATTATAAAAAATGTCTTCGACGCGATATTTAGAATTTGATTCAACTTACAGAGATAGAACACAATATCCAAATCCTTCTAATTTTGTAGTTGAAATTTCGCAAACTGGTCAAACCAATAGAGACAATCCTCGAGACCCTATTTCCAATGCATCGCCATTATTGTTTTGGAACAGCTCATTCGATGAAAGTACAGGTTCAACTAGTGTTAGTATAGATGATATAGAAGTTGATAATTCATTAACAGATCCAACTAAAGTTATAATAAAAACGACAAATTCAAATACTCTAAGAAATGTAGTAAATTATTATGTAGGTGCTGTTTTAAAAATAGTAACGACAGATCCTCAGCAATATAGATGTAGAATATTAGAATACCAAAGAATAACTGATACTTCTGCCGAAATTTTACTTTCATCTCCTTTACCTCAAAATATCATTTATTCACATCTACCTCCTATCACTAACAGTATTGAAAATCCAACTTTTGACACTTCATCTGCTACTGTTCCAAAAGTATTTATACCATCTTCTGTTGGTATAGATAATTTTTATAAAGGATATTATATACAACTATTAGATTCAACTTCTGTTATTTCTGAAACAAAAAAGATAATTGCTTATGATGGCACAACTCATCTTGCAACTTTAGACAGCAATACAACAAATTCTTGGTCAAACGGCAACTATAATTTTGTTTTAAGAAAAGAATTACCTTGTAATTATGGTAAAATACTCCAAATTAATACATCTGGAAATGTAATACAATTATCTTCGGGTGCGTCGTCCATATATAATATGTATAAAAATGGTTATATGAGAATGTTACAAGCATTACCAACAGCTGGAAATTTTTCAAATCCATCGGCACCTTACGGCGAAGAACGTAAAATTATAAAGTATATAACAGGTGATGGAACATTTAGTTCTATAACTGCTGGTGGAGTTTCTTTTACTTTAAACACCAATGATAATACTGATTATAAAGGTTGTTTTATAACAAATAGTACAACTATACCTTCCGAAACAAGACAAATATTAACCTATAACACAACTACAAAAGTAGGAACTGTTGATTCTAATTGGGGTGGTGGTGTTTTAGCCGGAGATACTTATTTTATAAGAACTATCTTCTTGTTATCAAGTTTTTCTTCTAATCCTACTATACCTGACAGTGAAAATTACGAGATAGAATGTTTTTCAAATGATAACTGGAACCCTTTTACATATTCTGGAAGTTTAGTTTCTTCACAAGAAATGGTTTGTTACGAGGTTGAATTAGTGAACCTTATTCTGCCTAATTCACTCCTTTCATCTGGAAGAGGTGGTAGGCCTATATTTTATCCATATTTTTATGTGGAATTACAACAAATTTCAGCTCCAACTGGAGGTTTGAAAGGTATTATATATTCAAACAATCCAAACTCTTATAAAATGTTATTTAGAGCTGTTGTTGATGATACATCTCAACCTTCTTCATCGCCTTTTATAAAAATAGATAGTGATAGTATGACGCATACTATAAAATTCAAACCAAACGATTCGTTTAAATTTGCAGTATATCATCAAAACGGAGAATTATTACAAACAGTAGCCGAAGATTATTATTCACCAAAAGCTCCAAATCCGTTAGTTCAAATAAGTGCTACATTTTCATTTAAGAGAGTATAAATTTAAGATATAAAATGTCTAAAAAAATAGAAAATTTTATATCTAAAAACGATATTAGTTCTGCTATTAAAGAATGTTTAAATACGTATAATATAGAACTCCTTAAAATATTATTATACAAACATCCTAATACAACTGAAGAATACTATGATGCTTTTTTAAAACTAAAAAAGATTTCTGAAATTAAAGTTAAGTTATTATGTAATTGGTGTTCTTCAGAAGACCTGTCTATTTTATGGAATAAAATGTCAAAGGGAAATTTCAGGTGGAATAATATTAAATTGGTATGGAAAGATGAAGATGTTCCTGATTATTATGTTGTTATTAATTCTACTTCTGAATATCACAAAAAGAATAAAACTATATTTTTTAGAATGGAACCAGTAAATATGGTAAATAATATTATATTTCGAGAATGGATACAACCAAATCCATTTGAATATTTAAAAATTTTTACACACGAAACAAGTTATAATAATTTAGATTGGCATCTTTCAAAAACATATAATGAATTGTTGATAAACCAGAATATTCAAAAAACCAAGATGTTTTCAACAGTATTAAGTGAAAAATATGAAGAAAAAGGTCATAAAACAAGAATAGATTTTATAAAATATATAGAAACAAAAATAGATATAGATGTGTTTGGTAATAATAAATTTAATTACAAAAAATATATGGGAAAATTACCGTATCATTGTAAAGATGATGCTATATTTCCTTACAAATATACTTTTAATTGCGAAAATAATAGTATCAATAACTACGTAACAGAAAAGCTTATAGATGGAATATTAGGAGAATGTCTTGTCTTTTATTCTGGTTATCCTAATGTTTCAGAATTAATAGATAGTAGAGCGTATATATATCTGGAATTAAAAGATTTTGAAAAAGACTATAACACAATTAAAAATGCAATTGAAAAAGATTTATACTCTGAAAGACTAATTTATATAAAAAAAGAAAAACAAAGAATATTAAACGATTTACAGTTTTTCCCAAGAATAGAAAAATTTTTAACTGAAATACAATTTAAAAATTTAAATATTTAAAAGATAAATAAATGAGTCAAGAATTTACCATTTGTAATCAATGTGGAAATATTGGAAATAAACATATGTTTAAACATATTTTTATCGGCAGAAAAATATACAAAAATATTAATAATGAATACATATTGGATGCGAATGATTTTAATCAACACGAAAAAGTATCTTGTAATGTACCTCAATGTAAATTGTCAAATCAATTACATAACACTGCAATTTGTAGCCATAAGTTTATACCTAAAACTATAAAATATAGAAAGATTTTTTTAAAAATTCCAGATGATGCTATATGTTCTAAAACAAACTGTTTTATACCTTTAGAAAAACATAATACCATTATGACACATAAGTTTTTGGTAAAATTAAAAATCCTTAACAAATGGGATGATGATATAGTTAATGTTTCACACGCAGATGATGACATTAATATAGATACTGAAATATTGAATTAAATTATTTAACCTGTTAATTTAATTCATAAAATGTTCTTCGGATGGTAATAATAAACAATCTGTTATGTGTATAAAACCATTATTACACTTAATATCGTATTCTACCACTTTACAACAATCATTTATAGTTGAAATACCCCGTAAAAAAGTATAGTATAATCTCATATTGGGATTTTTAGTATAATAATATGATACAGGTGAAGATGTTAATAATTTTTTATCGACAACAGTATTTATTATACTAGATTTAACTATCTGTCTTGCCAAACCTATATCAAGTTGATTTACAAAATCTTTAGAAATATCCTTGTTTAAAGGTATAAAAACAGTTGAATTAAATTGTAAATCATTTAAGTATCCTTCCATCATTGCTTTTTCTACAATTTTTTTAAATAGAGACATATCTTGCCTTTTAAATATATAATCATATATAGTATTTTTTGTCCTACAAGGTTCTGGTTCTATAGTATTTCTATAATCTATAAAATCATACATATGAGTATAGTTTAATGATTGAACATCTGGACCGTAACTAACCATGTTTTTATTTTTATAAAGATTTAAAAACCTTTTTATTATTTAATAAAAATGTTCAAAATAACGAAAACATACGTAACAAAACAAGATAACGAAAACACAAAATCTTCTAAGTTGAAATTAGATGAAAATGGCGAGTTGTCCCTCTTTTCTTTCACTGAAGAAAAAACTAAACAATACACAGAAAAACCTAAACCTAAAAACGTTTCAAGTGGATTTTCTTTAAGAAGAGGAAGTACAATTAAAAACCCAGATTTTTTTTAAATTTTTAAAGATTTTGATATCTTTAAAAATGTTTTATTTTTTCCATATTTCTTTTATGAGCTTTTGAACTTTATTTATAGAAACATCTTGAAATTTACCTTTCAAAACTAATAATTTTTGTTTTAGATTTTCAGAACTTGAAAAAGACCCAAGAACTTTTTCTTTATCAATGTAAAACTGTAAATTCTTTTTTTCAAGATCTTTTATATTTGATTTTTCCAAAGATTTTAAACAAGCTTCTTTTCCCTCTTCGTATTTTTGAACATAATAAGCAACTATACTCAATATATGCCATCTAAAATAATCGTATATAGTTTTGTCAACAAACAATATATTATTCGAAGGGTAATCAAGTTCACAAGCTTCCTTGCAAAATAAGTATGCTGTATTCCATTGATTTTTAGTTCTATAATAATCAGCAATCTTAACTAAAGGTTCTGCTCTTCTCGAATGAATATAAGCTTTTAGATACCATTCTTGTGTTATGTTCCAGTCATATCCAAGTTCTTTTGATATATTACCACATCTTAAAAACGAATGAAAACGTTCCTCTTCGAAACCTTCTAATTCTGTTCTTAATTTTGAATACTTATATGCTTCTTCGTATAATTTTAAACAATCACAAGTTTGAGCAAGGTAAAACACAGTTCTTGATTCTTTGGGATCTTTTAAATGTTCAGCAAGTAATATTTCTCTATCTCTTATAAATCTTTTAGAACTTTTATCATCATCTTTTGTTCTGTCTTGAAATAATACTATACTATTAGGGAGTTTTACCACTGGATATCGTGGATTATGTGTTTCAACTGTAGTATCTTTCATCCATTCATGAACCGCGCCTCTGTATCTCCAACCACAACGATTTTTTACTAACCTTATATTAAAATATTTATCGTATAATCCTGAAAACCATTCTTGACATACTAAGAAAGCATTTGTTTGCAATTTAATATATTGACTTAAAACTTTTTTAAGTTCTTTATCACCTCTTAATTCATCATTACAATCCATAAGAAGTATATAATGTACATCTACACTATCAGCTAAATCCAAAGATACATTACGCGATGTTGAAAAATCAACAAATACACCTTTTTTTAAGAACAAATTTATCTTATTTGTTTCGCAAAATTTTTCAATTATACTTATAGTATTATCTTCGCTTCCAGTATCGTATACTATAATAGCGTTGGCTACAGTTTTTATACTGTTTAATGTTGTTTCTATACGTTTTTCTTCATTCTTAACCATCATTAAGATACCTAATGTGGTAGAATTTTTATCAGTATCATAATAAACTTGTTTTATAATATTATCGTCCATTAATGATTTTTTATACATAATTTTGTAGTTTTAAATCTAGTATAAAAAATATAAATATAATTCACAATTTATAATTTATAATTTATAATTTTATTCATCATCTTCTATCTCTTCAACTTCTTCCTCATCTTCTATCTCTTCAACTTCCTCAATTTCTTCCATATCTTCAATATCTTCTAGTTCTTCAACTTTTACGTTTTCAAGATTTAATTTTTTATCTAAATTTGAAGGTAATTTATAATTAAATTTATATTTTTTACATTCTTCAATATCTTCTTCTGTTAATTCCGAAACACAGTCTTCTTCTTGCTTACCAATAACCTTTTCTTCTTTTGGATCGAAAACAAATCCTGTAGGTGGATGAACAAAAACACCTTTATCATTTCTTCTCAAAGAAATGGTATTATTATCACGTGTAAGTTTTTCAATAACACAAGTTTTTTGTATTTTAGTTTCTTTTTTAGTTTCTTTTTTAGTTTCTTTTTTAGTTTCTTTTTTAGTTTCTTTTTTAGTTTCTTTTTTATCATCAGGTTTAGTTTCACTTG
>Ga0214923_10008318_pt1 | contig 11074 bp, 10 predicted proteins | sample LL1510_MetaG_FD_177993 | JGI IMG/M metagenome (GOLD analysis project Ga0214923, IMG submission 177993) | Freshwater microbial communities from Lake Lanier, Atlanta, Georgia, United States - LL-1510 | ecosystem: Environmental > Aquatic > Freshwater > Lake | place: USA: Georgia | collected... | reverse complement strand
TAATTTCATCAAGTAGTACTGTATTTATAGAAAATAAATATTCACTAGCAGACCAATCGCCAAAAGATATTTTATCTGAATATTTCTTCATTTCATAACCACATATATCAGGTTTATTATAAGAATTTGTTTTAATATTCATTAATTTTTCTAACCATATACCTTCTTTACCATCATTAGTATTTGTATTTTTTGTATATTTATTACCTTTAACTTGAAAGTTAAATAAAATAACAATATCATTTTTTGTTAAACTATCTTTTTTACTTTCTAATAACAATAATGTTTTTTCTTTTATTTCATTTTCAATTTTATTTTTATATTCTTCTAGTTCCTTTATTTTTTTATTTATATCTGTTATTACAATATTTAATTCTCTAATATTATCGTCCATTGTAAGTTGATAATTATATATTTATCATCATTATATAATATTTTTATCAATTTTTAACCTACTAGTTATAACTTAATATAAATGGTTCAAAAACATATTTTTCATTTTTAACTATAAATACTTTTCCAACAATATCTCGTGAGTTAGGACCTTTAATAACTGGACGATTATATATTAAACAGTATATAACAAAACCAAAAACAATACCTAATATAAATTGTATATAATAATTCATTATATATTAATTGTAAAAAAAATATATTTTCTATTATTATTTTATCATAATGTCATCCAATGAACTATTAATGTTTATACTTGTAGTAGGATTTATAGGATATATAATAATGAATCACGGAAAAGATAGAACAAGATATATTTATACTGAAAAAGATGATACTGATAGAGTTACTTGTGGAAATCCCAGTTGTATAAACGCAGGGGTATGTGGATGTAGAGGTTTAGGTCTAGGTCAAGGTCTAGGTATTGGACGACCTCCAATGGATCCATTAAGACAATTTGATTATGATGCGATAGGTGATGACTTTACACCACCTTTCCGTAGAAGTTATTATGATGAATCTGATTATAGATTAGTTGGTGGATTATATCCTACTTATACACGTGGACCCGTTGGTAGATTTAGAAAAGTTGGAACATTAGTTGCAACGGGTGTAAATTCACAAGATAAATACAAATTTTTAAATTTAATGGGGCGTGAAAAATATCCAGGGCGTGAATTTGAATATTTTGCAACAAGTGTCGATACAGATATTAAAGTGAAATTTTATATTGAAACAAGAGGTAGAGAAATCGTTGATGAAGATAGAGTTACCATTCATCAATTAGAAGGATATGAATTTAGATTTAAAGAAGACCCAGATTTATCACCTAGATATGATCCTTATTTAGTTTAATTGTATCATTATGTATCAATATATACATATAATCATTTGGATCATAAATGATTAATGGTATCTTTGTTATATATGAAATAATAGCACATAATATATATTCTTCATCAACACCAGTAAGTTTAAATTTTGATGTAGTTAAATATTTTTTTACAACATTAATATAGATATTATTATTAGTTTCAATATCTATACCATAATTTAATATTTTTTTAACAGTATATATCATTATAGGTTCAGCAGACATAGTAGATGAAGTAGACCAATGCCATTTCCATATATTTGTATTTCTATCATATGTTGACAATATTTCAAATTCACCGGATAAAACAACATCGTCTTTTGTATTACGAAAATATATTTTATTAGGTATATCATATGAAATTTTATATTTGTTATCTAGAATTTCTCTATATTTATCTAGTGCAGTATCATAATAATTAATAGCATTAGTAATAAAATTATCAGACATATATAATTGTATTATATAAAAATTGAATATATTATAATATATATTGATAAGTATATTTTATAGTTATATTTAACAATGGAACTTTTATCAGTAGATGAAATACAAAACAGAATATTAAATGAAAAAAACAAATATATTACAGAAAAATTTATAAATAATATATTTGAAAATGTAGGTTTTAAACATAAAGTTATTAATTTAGAAATTTTTCAAATGGCAATGATACATTCATCTTATTTAAAGAAAAATATATATGATGTTAGAAATTCTAAATTATTAAAAGATGTTGAACCAATTGATATTAAATTGAAAAAAAAATGTATACCATTACAGGATAAATCATATGAACGTTTAGAGTTTTTAGGAGATTCTATTATTAGACATGCTTTTGGTAAATATCTATATTTACGATATAAAGATGAAAATGAAGGTTTTTTAACAATTAATAGAAGTAATATGGAAAATGAATTTTCACTGTCTAAATTATCCCGTAAATTAGGTTTACAAGATTATGCAATTATAGCAAGGAATATAGAAAATTCAAATGGTAGAATTACACATATAAATTTAACAGAAGATATTTTTGAAGCATTTATCGGTGCTTTAAATTTAGAAGTTGATGAGAACAAAACTGTTGAATTTTTATGGTTATTAGTTGAAAGTGAATTTGATTTTGCAGAAATCGTTAGAACAATAAATGACTATATTGGAACATTAAAACAATTTTTTCGTAAAAATACTAAATATGATGTATCATTTGTAGATACTGAAATAGAGAATGATACTGTAGATATTAATCATTCACAATCTGATAATGGTTTAACAATAGATAAAAAATTTAAATCAATTATACAAGATAACAAAACTGGGGAATTATTAGGTATTGGATATGGTAGAAGAAAAAAAATGTCTCAAAAAAGAGCAGCAAAAAATGCTTTAATAAAATTAAAATTAATAGGGAATGAAGATGAGGAAGATGAATATTATGAATAACTATATTATTTATTACATAATTATTTTATTTTTTTAATGCATTATTTTTTACATAAATATAATGATAAATATAATTATATATGTATAAACTTGCTATTATTAATGTTATTGACACAGTTATTAATTGTGATAAATTAAATATTAAAGAACAAATAGAAGAAATAATAGAAGATACAGATAATGTTGAATATAAATCATTTGATAAAGAGGATACAATGTTAGGAATTATACATGATTGTTTAGGTAAAAACATTACATATTGTTGTTTATACGATACCTTAGATAATTTATATGCATGTTATTATGTTGATGGTATTGATATTGAAGATAAAAATAAATTCAATAACTTTGGTATTCAACTTACATCACAACATATAACAGGAAAAATGATAATTGTAAAAAACAATTTAACATATGAAATTAAAAATAACAATGTCAAAACAAATATGATTGCAACAACTCTTAATGAATATGATTTAATAGATGTGATTGAAAAAGTATTTGTTAAAAATGGTGTCGTTATAAATGTTGATGGTTCTATGTCATTATATACATATGTTATTAATCCTTTTGAACCATTAATTTTATCAGAACCTGATTATGAAAATAAATATGTATATCATGAATATGAAATTTATAATTATGTCATGACAATAATTGTTAAAAAAGAAGAGACTGAACCTAATATTTTAGCAATGTTTTTATCTGGTTGTAAAGTAAATGGTAAAGTATATGTATCATTATATAGAAAACCAACATATAATGAAAAACCACCTTTTATTTCATTGGATATTAATAGATTAAATAACATTATAAGTATTAGAAAAAGAAATCCATCATTAACAACAAATTTTAATTATTCAAATGAATATATTAATTTTGATAAATTGATAGAATTAGAATTAGTTAAACATAATAGTATACCTTTTCGTAATATTTCAGATATAAATGGTGATTTATTAAATGCGTAAATTTTTATATTTCTATATTATAAAAATGAATGATAATATAGATGAAGAAACAGTTGATATTTCTGATATGAGTGTTTATAAACCAAGTGGTTCAGGATTAAGTATAACAGATTTAGTTAAAGAAAAACAAGTACAAGAAAATACTACTAATGTATCACAAGATAAATCGAACTATACAAATATTAAAGATTTAGCAGAAGATGTAAATAAATCATTATTAGAATTAGATAAGATTGAAAGAAGACCAAAACAAATAATAAAAAATAGACCTAAAATGGTTAGAAAAATGCCACAAAAAAATTATATGAAAACTGTAATGAATTTTTTGTTATTGGTAACTATATATGTTATTTTAAGTCAAACATTTGTAATTGACACAGTAAGTAAATTTGTATATCAATTAAAACCAACAGATAAAGGTATCCGATTTTCAGGTATAGTTATCTATGGTGTAATATTAGCATCTTTATACATGAGTAGTAGTTATTATTTATCACATAGATGGATGAATTCATAAATTTCTTCCATAATATTTTTTAATGATAAAACATTATATGAAATATATTTTTTATCAATCAATTCTATACCTGAACTATATTTTTCAATAATATGTTTTTCCATAATAGGATATACTGATAAATATGGTAAATGATTTTCTTCTATTGTAAAGAATAGTTCAACCAATAATATACCAATATCTTTAAACATGTATGTTCTTTTTTTGTAAAATGTTTTTTCTAATTTATTTTTAGTTTGAAAATAATTGTCACCAACACCTAATATATCTATTTCATATGTTTCAATTATTTTACCAATCTTTTTTTTTGTTATATTTTTAATATCTATTTCAAATTCATTACGTTCTTTAAATTTAGGACAATATCTAAGTTTAACATAATCAGGTTTTAAACTATCTATCAATTTATATATGTTTTCCATTCTTAAAATATATATTAGTTATATGTTTATTTATTATATACTGATAATATCAACTTTTTTATAAAAAATTGATAAAATGATAATATGTATATTAAATTATTATAATATTAAATATATTTTATAATGTTAAAAATAAAACCACTTAAAAATTATTTTAAAGGTATTTATGTAAATAATGAATATGCGATAGAAACTATTGATGAAACTATTAAAAAAATTCTAAATAATGAAACCATAATAAATAAAATTAATATAGAAATATGTGAAAGACATTTAATGAGTAATATTGATGGAATTAATATATTTATTGAAATAATAAAAAAACATATTGATATATATGTAAAAAATATACCGATAGATAGAGATATAAATGAAATTACAACACGTAAAGAAATTTTTAGCAATATGATAAATACAATTAGAAAACTTTTCAGAAAAATATTATATACTATTAAAAATAAAAAATTTATAACTGATTTAGCAATAGATATTTTTAATGATAAAATATTAAAACCTATATTTTTAACTAAAAAAAAAGAATATTTCAATATTAGAACAAATAACCATTTAATTGATTTGTGTAAAACATATGACAAAATGGGATATGATACAATAATTGAATTTATATATATAAATAAGATGTATGATATAATAAGAATTGTTAATAATATGATATTGACATTTAATGATAATTATACAAAAAAAATAAAAGAACACATATACATATGTAATAAATATGGAGGATGCGGTGATTTTAGAAATGTATATATATTTATGTTAAGAGAACGAATAATTAAATATTTTATAGAAAATATTAAAGATGGGATACAACATGAAAAGAAATTTTTATTACCTTACATATGTGATGATTTATTAACAAAAACAGTATATCATAAAAATGATAAAATTGAATATATGTTATTTAATAAAAATTATTTTTTCGGTTTATATAAAATCAGAGTGCCGGAACCGTTTAATACATATATTTCAAATACACCAGATAATTTTTATGATTATGAAAAATCAATGACAGAAATAATAATTAATATTGATGATAAAACATATACTCTTAACTGTAGTCTAATCGATGCTTTCATTCTATGTATTATAAAAAATAATACTGTTAAATTTAAAAATTTATGTGAAGAATTAAATGTTGATATATTTGAACATCATTTAATTAGAAACAGATTGTATTTTATGAAAAACATATATATTATTAAATATACAGATGATTTAATATCATTAAATAATGATTTTCATAAAAATATAGATAAAATAATAGATAACAAATTTATAGAAGAACTAATTGAAGATGAAATCAAAGAAATGACTTCTATGTATGAACCAATAAAAGATGATAATATAGAAAATATAGATGATCAAAATATAGATGATGATAATGATGATATCATACCGATTGACCCAATATATGAAAAAATAGTATATGAAGAAAAATTGAATGAATAATAATATGTTAGTTTATGTATATTTTTGTTTATATTTTAAAATGGATACAATAATAAATCCTTTTTATAAAACAGAATTTGTAAAATATAGGACATTTAAATATGTATATATTATGTGTTCTACAAAACAAGTAGACATACATGATTGTAAAGAATTGTTTGTTAAAACATGCAGTTATGAAAAATTAAAAGAAATATGTAAATTATTTTGTTTAATTAAAGTTCCAATATCAATATTAAATGAATACAAATTTAAAGAAAGAGCAATGTTAGTAGATGGAAATATGATTAAAAATTTATTTAATGATAATGAATATGACATTAATGAAATAATTATTGGATTATATGAACTTAATAAAGAACAAGTAATTAAAATAATTAATATGTTAACACCTGATATAGACTTACAAAATGTAATAGAAATACTTACATTAAATTCTTGTTATACAACTACAAAAATATTTGACCCTAATATTTTACCAATAAATATGTATTGGAAAAATATAAATAATTGTAAAATATCATTAAATGAAATATTTGAAGATAGAGTTATGATATATGAAGGACATAGAATGGATAAAATATCATATAAAAAAAGTAGTTCATTAAATGAATTAATAGAAAATGATAAACATAATTTATATTTTCTTAATGATATGTATAATAAAACACAACATATAAATATAGGTACTGTTATAAAAAAATCTAAAAATAGAACATTTTACATGAATTCTATTGATTTAACAAATGAATATGTTAATGATTTTTTTGAAAATATTGTAAATGAAAAACATAAAATATATTGTCTAATAATTTTTATAACATCAAAAGAATATTGTCATCTGGTAATAAATAATAAACACTTATTACAGAATAATATAAAATTATTTTTAAAATATAGTATTGTATTGGCATATTATTTAGGATATGCTTGGAATACATTATATATAGAAGAATCATTATTAAATACAAAAATAAAAAAAACAGATAGATGTGTATTTGATATAGATACCGCAAATAAATTAATAAGTTTTCCTTTTACAATGGAAAATGTACATACTAATCCTTATGTTACAATTTTATTAGATAGGAAAACAATTGAACCATCTAATAATTTTATGGGTATTAGTTCATTAAAAGAACATTACAAATATTATGGTATATGTGATAAAAATGAAGCATTCAAAAGATTAAATATATTTGTATCAGGTAAAAGTAATACAAATATATTTGAAGGAATTGGAAATATGTTTAGTATTACCGGTTCAGTAATGCCTGCAATTTTACAAAAATTATCACCATTAATGGAACAGTGTACAAATAATACAATGACATATGATGAAAAATATGATACATTTTATAAAAAATATTATACTGATTCAGATATTGATATTATGTGTTCTGTTAAAAATACAAACACATATTTAAAAAATGTTACTAGTTTTATAAAAATGTTATATAAAAATTTAGATATAGACAGAAAAGACATAGAAATAGAAATAATAACAAAACCAGCTATTATAATAAGTAAATACTTTTTTCAAGAATGTATATTAGATGTAAATGATTTATTAGGAACATTTTTAACAGAAAGTGAATTAAAAGAGAAATTTGAAAATAAAGAGTATGATGAAATAATTGATTATATATATAACGACTATATTGAAAATTATAAAGAAACTGAAATAACGGATGATATTGATGACAGATTATATATGTCTAAAATTGATAAAAAAGATTTTGTTCTTAAACTATCAGATTATTGTTATACTAAAGATGCAAATTATAAAAAAGACGATGAACAATGTTTTTACATTAATGATTTTAGGAGAAAACAGGATTATGTATTTGATGAACATAATTATATGGTTTTTAAAATATGTGTAACAACAAAATATAAAATAACATCAAAATATATCAATAGAGCAATTGAAATATTTAGAATACCTGAAGGTGATCCATTTAATACAGTTGCTAAATTTCACAAACCATGTGTTAGAGCATATTTACAAAATAACAATATTTATATGTTACCGTCATTTATAACTGCGATGATGACACTCATAAATATTGATTTTAAATATTTTGCTAGTTCTAGAGATCCAATTAAAATAATAGATAAATATAGAGATAGAGGATTCTCATTTATTGCAAACACAAATGAAAAGAAAACAATAGTATTATATAAAACCCATGTTGGTGAAAATATGAAAGAAAAGATATTTGGTTTAAAATATCCTGACCTGAATTATATAAATAATTCCAAAGAATTAAGAGAACATTATATAAATTATTATAAATACAAACATAAAATAGATATATCTGATTCTATGTTTTTATATAACTGTATATCTGAGAAAGGTTATATAACACCTTTAAAAATGTGGATATTAGATGCCTTTTGTGATTTTATTTATAGTTGATATAATATATATTATCAAATGACAACAAAATATACATATAAAAATAAAAATTTAGAAAAAGATAAACAATATGTAAATCTTAAAGATATAGGAGGAAGATTATTTCCTACATGGATATTAGCAAATTTTAATAAATATAAATTACCGGAAATTTTTTTAGATGATTCGGATCCATGTAATCAAACAGTAAAAGGGACAGAATTAAGAAAATATCAGGAATTTTTAGGTAAATATTTAAGTTATTTATCACCATTTAAATCAATTTTATTATATCATGGATTAGGTTCTGGTAAAACAAGAACAGCTATTAATATTATGAATGTTTTATATAATTCATCACCTGATTGGAATGTATTTATCTTAATTAAAGCAACATTTAAAGATAGTATTTGGTTAGGGGAATTAGAAAAATGGTTACAAAAAGAAGAAAAAGATTTTAGAATGAAAAATATACATTTTATTTCGTATGATGCACCAAATGCGGATAAATTATTTATTGAAACAATTAGAAGCGTAGATGTATCAAAAAAAAGTTTATATATTATTGATGAATCACATAATTTTATTAGAAATGTTTATTCAAATATGACAACTAAACAGGGAAGAAGAGCATTAACTATATATGAATATATGATGAATGATAAAAGAGAAAATTTTGATACAAGAATAATATTAATTTCAGGTTCACCTGCAATAAACGTTCCATATGAATTAGCGATAATGTTTAATTTATTAAAACCAGATGCATTTCCTAAAATGTCTGAAAATGAATTTAATCAAACTTATATTTTTACAGATAGTGCTGGAATACAAAGTATAAACCCAAAAACAAAAAATCAATTTCAAAGAAGAATTAAAGATTTAGTATCTCATTATATAGGTTCAACACCAGATTTTTATGCTAAAAAAATTTATATTAAAATTGATGTACCAATGTCTGAATATCAAGAAAAAGTATATGTTCATTTTGAAAAAATAGAAGAAAAAATAGCAAGAAATACAAAAGGTTCTAGTGGAAATTATAAATCATATACCAGACAAGCATGTAATTTTGTATTTCCTATCATATCACAGAGTATAACAGGTGAAACACGACCAAGACCAAAAGATTATAAAACAAATGAATATGAAATAGAAGATGCTATTAATGGTGACAAAGAAAAATATTATAAAGTAGGAGAATATTTAGAAAAAGTAAATGAATTTGTTGATGCATTTGATAATTATATACAAAAAAAATCAGATAAAGACGATGAAAACAATATATCTATTTTAAAAGATATTGATAGATTTAAAAAAGATTATGAAAATAAATTTAGTATAGATAATTTTATTAAATTTATGAAAGATGAAAAAAATAAATCAGAAGTATTAACTGTTTTATATACATGTTCTGCAAAAATGACATTTATTATATTTAATATAATGAATTCAAAAGGTCCAGTATTAGTATATTCTAATTATGTAGTTATGGAGGGAATACAGATATTTAAAATATATTTGAAATATTTAGGTTTTACATCATATGTATCTAGAGATAAAGGAGTAAATGGTTTTAGATATAGTGAATATCATGGTTTAATTGATAAAAAAGAACGTGCTAAAACATTAGATATATTTAATCACCCTGATAATAAATATGGGGATATTAGTAAAATTATTATGATTACTGCTGCAGGAGCTGAAGGTTTATCTTTAAATAATATTAGACAAGTACATATCACAGAACCATTTTGGCAAGAAGTACAAATTGAACAGATGATAGGTCGTGCAATTCGTCAATGTTCACATAAACAATTACCAAAGAATGAAAGAGTTGTAGACATCTTTAGATATAAATCCATTAAAAATAATAATGTAAATAATATGACAACTGATCAATATATTGAAAGTTATGCATTTAATAAAAGTAAATTAATAAAAAATTTTTTAGATATCATTAAACAAACTGCAATTGATTGTGAATTAAATAAAAATCACAATTTTTTAGAGTCATCTTATAAATGTTTTCAATTTAATGAAAAATCATTATTTGATGAACAAATAGGACCAGTATATAAAGAAGATATGGTAGATGATTTAAAAATTAACAATGGTTTAGATGCTGAAAATACAGTAGTTAAAAGAATAAAATTAATAAAAATAATTGCTGTTAAACAATTAGTTTCAGATACAAATACAAATGTAGAAAAATATTCAGAAGTAGAAAACTATTGGTATTATCCATTATCTAAAGTTGTATATGATTATAATTATCATTATCCAATAGGTAAAGTTAAAACAGATGATGATGACATACCTATAAGACTTGATAATAATGCATATATTATTTCAAAAATGATACCAATACCATTAATAAAAAATTGAAAAAACAAATTGATTATTATATTTATTATAATCTTAAAACCCCTAAATTTTTTGTTTATTCTTACCAAAATCACTTATATTTATATAAATTGAGGTAATATTTAACTGCATATAATTTAGAATCTTTATATATAA
>Ga0214923_10008316_pt1 | contig 11077 bp, 7 predicted proteins | sample LL1510_MetaG_FD_177993 | JGI IMG/M metagenome (GOLD analysis project Ga0214923, IMG submission 177993) | Freshwater microbial communities from Lake Lanier, Atlanta, Georgia, United States - LL-1510 | ecosystem: Environmental > Aquatic > Freshwater > Lake | place: USA: Georgia | collected 2015-10-15 | reverse complement strand
CAAATGGATAAATGGATTGGCAATCCAAATACACATGGTGGTTGGGTTGCATCCTATAAAACCTTTGTTCAATTTTGTAAGGGTCAATGCAACTTTGGTGATATCACTCCACAATTTATTAATGAATACAAAGTGTTTTTAGAGAAAAAAGCCACGCGCATAAATTCACCCAATATGCGCATCTCTCAAAGTTCGTGTTACACTTATTTCAACAAGCTCAGAGCAACGGTTCGGGAATCCATGGTATATGGTCACATGATTAGTAACCCATTTGATGCCGTGAAAGGCATTCAACAACCGGAAACTTATAGAGAGTTTTTGACCAAAGAGGAACTTTTGAAATTGTACAATACGCAGGCTGAATCTGATTTACTCAAACGTACTTGTATGTTTTCTGCGCTCACAGGATTGCGACTGGGTGATGTTACTAAACTTCGTGGTGACCAAATTCAACACTCCGAAAACTTGGGCTATTTTATTCGCTTCACACAAAGCAAAACCAAGGGCATTGAAACCTTGCCTATATCAGACGAAGCATTAGGTTTACTAGGTGATTATGAAGAAAGCAGCGAAAGAATTTTTGGTGATTATAATTTTCAACGCGACTATGCCCATTTGAATCGTTGGTTGCAAAGCGCAGGTATCCGAAAAAAAATAACCTTTCATAATTTCCGCCACACGTTTGCAACATTACAACTAGCGGAAGGAACCGATATTTATACCGTTTCAAAATTGCTTGGACATAAACACATTCACACCACACAGATTTATGGTAAGGTGATGGATACAACGAAAACCAAAGCAATGAAGAGTATCAAACTTGGCATTAATACTGACAGAAAAAGCGGACAATAGATAAAGTTGTCAGTGTCAAAAAGTCTGAATATCAATGTGCTATGAAGTATTTTTTGAGTTGCTATAATTTGCGCAGCGTTTCCGAACGTTGCGCAATAACATAAAAATAATTACAAATTGAATTATCCGATTTATGTAATGAACTGAGAATTTTATTGCAGTGCTGCGCAATCAAAAAAAGGATAAGCAACTGCTAGCAAAGATAAAAATATGGCATGGCTTTCTTTTTGAAGTATCAAGGGTAAATAAATAATTATGACAGAAAGTATTACCCATTTCCAGGCATTCATCAAAGAGTTGGTGAATGAAGCTGTACAAACAGCACTTGTGCAACATCAAGAATCTGCACACACAGAGCAAGCAGAGCAATCTGTAAAAGCCGAAGTTATGAATGCCGATCAGGCAGCCGAATTTTTGCACCTTGCCAAACAAACTTTATATTCCATGACCAGTAGAAGAAAAATTCCCTTTTACAAAAATGGAAAAAAGATTTTGTTTCGTAGAGGTGATTTAGAAGAATGGTTAAATTCCGGTAAACATGAGCAGACAAGTAGGATGCAAGAAGATGCCAGAAATTTTGTTCGCCAAAATCCTATTAAACGATGAACCATTGGCAACAAAAAACAGAAGAAACAGATTATTACCTACCCAGTGCGGCCGAAAAAACAAACTTGCATTTTGATGATGCTATTTTTGAAGTCATCCCTTTGTGTTTACAGCCCCTGTTTATTGTTGCATCCAATAAGCAAGAGCGTGATGTTATCTTACTGGGTGCGCTAACAATTATATCAGGATGCTTACCCAATGTGAGTGGCATTTATGACAACCGTATTGTGTTCCCAAACTTGTATGCTTTTATAGATGCACCGGCAGGAGCTGGTAAAGGGATATTGAATTTCGTGCGTTTTTTGGCAGCTCCCATTCATAAAGCAAAAAGAGAAGAAACAAAACGACTGCAAGAGGAATATGAGCAAAAAGTAAATAGCCAGCGTAAAGAAAAAGAACAGACTGAAACCACGATACCGCCACCTCCTAGTAAAATGCTTTTGATACCTGCCAATAATAGTGCAAGCTCATTTGTACAAACCCTGAACGAAAATAATGGCTCAGGTATATTGTTTAGCACAGAGGCCGATACCTTAAGCAATTCACTCACGCAGGACTGGGGCAATTTTAGTGATGTATTGCGTTGTTCTTTTCACCACGAGCCGGTAGAGATACAACGTAAAACCAACAAGGAATATATTTCATTAGAAACACCAAAGCTTTCTGTTTTTCTTACCGGCACACAGGGACAGTTGAAACGCTTGATACCTGATGCAGAAAACGGATTGTTTAGTCGCTTTATGTATTACTCCATGAAAAGTGTACCGATGTTTCGGGATGTGTTTGAACGCAGAGGGACAGTGCCGGGACAGGAATTTATGGATTTGGGACAGCGCATTTTTGTTTTATACGAAATACTCAATCGTTTGGGGACAGCATTTGAATGTAGCCTACCCAGGGAATTTCAGTTGCAGTTTCAAATGCAGTTTACATCGTTGCTTAATAAGTACTTTGCTGATACAGGAGATAAAATTTTAGCATCCTTACACCGTACCGGGCTAATTTGTTTTAGAATATCTATGGTATTAACCTGCCTCCGAAATTTCATCGATGAAAATAAAATACCAGGTGCGCCTATGGAAATTCATGAGGATGATTTTGAGGTAGCCTTAAACATTGCGAAAAATTTAATAAGCAATAGCTCTAAGCACATGGCAGAAATGCCAGGCATGAGTAATGAAATTATCAAATTCAGAAAGCTGGAATTCATCCTTGAAATGTTGCCTGATACTTTTACAAGAAAAGAAGCAAATGAAATTGGCGATAGCATAGATATTTCAATGGCAACACTTACCAGGTATCTATCCAACGGGCCATTTGAGCGCATTGGTCACGGAAAATACAAAAAGAAAGATGCTCAAAATAATACCGATGAGCAAATGAGCATTTGAGTATATGAGCATTTCAACCAATAATATCCTTACCAAAATATGAATCAAGATTTATTAACCAAAGCACAAGAACTACAAAAACAAGGCTATAGCATCCGACAAATTGCTGCGGAACTTGCTATAAGTAAAAGCCAAGTGTTTCGTTGGCTTAATGGACAATCAGGCAATGGGGGCAATGCATTGCCCATTGACCTTATTGCCAAAGCCACGAACACAAAACAACATGTATCATCAAAAAATAAAAACAATATGGAAAACAACAACGACCAATTCCGATTAGAAAAAGAAATTGCATTGAAGAAACTGCAATTGGAACATGAGCTTGAAATGCGTAAACTGGCGCAGCAAGATAAAGAGCTGGAGCTTCGCAAACGAGAAATAGAACTAAGGCACCTGGAAAAAGATGCACTGGCAAGGCAGCAGCAAATGGAGGAACGAAAAATTAATCACGGCTTAAAAATATGGATTGAAAAGGAGCGTGCCCTCTTATCTGATTTTGATTACGAAGAAATAGAAATGGATTTGGCTACTTTTAAAAGGCATCATAAAGTACTGGCTAAACTATGGGAACAAATTAAGCAACACATGGCTGTGTATGGCATTGATACTGAATCGCACCTGGGACATTACTATTTAAAATCGTTAATGGAAATACTCGATGAAGTACTTGAAAACGCACTAGATGAGCAAAACGAAGATGATCAGGACAGCGATATCATTGTTTCCTACGAATACGATGACGATTCCATAGAATTCCTAGAAAATTTAGAAAATTCCGATTTTTTCAGTTGATTTTACTACGGAATTGCCGTTAGGTTGCGGTGATTCCGTGGGATTTACTTTGTTATCGCCTAAGAATTACTACATTTATTTCGAATGAGTACAAAATTAACTTCAAATAAAATTTTACATAGCTCACTTATACATTTTCGGCATTCTTTCTACAATTGAATGAACTTTTTCTTCCTTTTTACTTCTTGAAATTAGTCTACTCCAACAAAAATAAATTAATGTAAAAACACCAATTGCAAGCCCTGAATTTATTGCTCTCATCCAATCACGTTTTGTCTCACTGGGGTTATTGTCTATGTAATTGACAAGTTTTTGGACGTAATTAAATTTCCAATCGGAACAAAATAACTGGAGGAAGTAAAATAGCAAAATCAAGCCAATCACAGGCAATAACCACTTAGCAGGTCTTTTCCAGTCGGTGATTTTCTTTTCAATGTGTTTGGCTTGCAGTGTTTCTTTTAACGATTTATTCTCTTGCTCTTTTTCTGTTAATTTTTCCTTTTGCTCACTAGTCTTTTGTTCAAGCCCTCCGATTTTTTCATTTGTTGTTTGTTTATGTGTGTCGAGTTCAGATTTTAGAGTTTCGTGTTTACTTCCAATTTCTTCTACTTTCTTTTCGAGTTCTGTTTTAGCAAAGGCTTTTGTCCGTGCAAGTATTTCATCGTCATTTACTCCTTTTTCTATAATGCCGTTAAATTTCTGTTGTACTAAAGATTGAACAATAAACCTTTGCTGCTCGAAGTTTTCAGTCATTTCGCTTATACCAGCTAAAATGATATGGATTTTTTCACTGTTAATTTGCGATTCACCACTTGGCAAGTTTAAAAAACTAACAAAACTTTTAAAATCGTCATTTGACCTATTAATGTAACGAAGTAAAATACTTAACCATTGGCTTGGCAGAATTACAATTGGAGTAACTGTATTGCGATAATAGTCCCATCGCCTTAAAGATTGGTCGGTAGAAACAATAAACTGTTTGGTTTCAAAAATGCTTGAATTTTTGCCATCACGTTTAGTTTCAACAAGCAGAATGTTTAAAGCATCAATGTTGTCTCCATTTACACCGTGTCTTGCACCTTCTATGTTTTTATAAGAACAAATACTTGCAGACAGCTCATTTATAGTTTTTTCAACTTTTTCTTCTTTCTCGTCAAATGGTATTCTGTAATCAGTTGAAACTTTAAATTCAGTTTTGAATTTTTCGTAAAGGCTCATAATATAACCTTCAAACAAATCAAGATTATCGTTGGCTTTACCTGCTCTCCATTTGTAATAGAAATCGTAAACATCACTTAGACTTTTAAAATACTTTTCTTGAAATATTTCAGGATTGATTCTTCTATTAAGCGGAGTTCTTTTTAGTTTATCAAGGTAAAATGTAATTGTGTCTTTAAATTCAGTTTCGCTGAATTTTGAAATAACCAATTTTGTATTTGCTTCAAGAAATTTTCTTAAAAACGTATTGGTTCGGTTTTGTCTGTTAAGTCCGTTTATTCCCAATGCTCGAAAAATTACATTGGTGTCGAGGTAAAAAGTTTTGTTTTTAAGATTATTTAAATGAATGTGAGTTGCTCCTCCATTGTTGGAAATCATACAATATTCCAAGGCATAACTGGCAATGTCGAAAATCGCCTTGTTCTTATCATTGTTTTCCCAACCTAAAAACTCGTTGATTATTTCCCTTTCATTTGCCGTATAAGTATGAGATTCAACATTTATTAAATCTTCAATTTTCTTTTTGCTATCCAGTAGCTTTTTGAAACTCTCAATATTTGTACTTAGTAATTCATAAAGAAAACGATAAATTATTTCCTTTGTATTACTTTCGGTTACAAGCGTTTCCTTCTCTTTTTCAAATTCGCTTATAAAATAGTCAATTGTTTTATTAGTGATTTTCAATTCAATTACTTGCTTTCTTTTTTCGTGTAAACAAACAATGGTGTCGCCATTTTTTTCATTTATTAAAAAGCCGTCTTCCTTATCACTTGTAACAATGCTTTTTACTTCTTCTTCAACTAAATGTAAATTGTATGATTCGTGAACGAAATCTATTAAGCTATGAATATTTATTGCTTTGTTGCCATTACTTAATAGAGCCGATTCTATAACTTTTCTAATAATGGTTTTTGGTGCAACCTCATAGTTGTTGTCAGCATATAAAACTGCTGCCAAACGGAATAATTGATTTTTAGATTCTCCAGTCATATTTTTTTTTTAAACTTCAACCGGCTCTTTCCTCAACGCCTCTTTCAAAACCTGTTGCAGTAATTTTTCATTTTGTGATTCACTTTGTTTAATGCTTGCTTCTAACTCATTGCAATACTGCATTAATTCATCTAATTTTTGAACGATATGGTTTTGTTCCGATAAGGGAGGAAGGGGGAAAATGAAATTTGATAAATTATTTACACCAAGTTCAGTTTGTTTTGTACTTGTTGCACCTTTAGATTTTTCTACTAATGATTGACCAAAATTTGAGTTAATATAATAGCAAAGTAGTGCTTGATTTATCTCACTAGAAATTTTCAAAATATGTGAATCAAAAACATAACCTTTTGCATCTTCACTCGCCAACGCACTTCTACCAATAGTACCTTCACCTGTCGAGTTAACTAATACATCATTTGCTTTTACCTTGAAATCTGAAGAAACTGTATCGTACCAACTTTCACTTATTAATTTAGAGTGCTCTAAATCAAGTTCATACCATCTAACACATTTTTGATTCAACATTTTTGAAATCCCTGTTTCTGAATATACAGGACTTTTACCCCTTTTTATATCTGCAATTTCCCCCAACCTACACCACACCCAATTTTCAGGAATATCAAAAGGAATTTCTTCAGGTTTGATAGGTGGTAGTTCTTTTTCTTTTTTTAATTTCTTTTCAGCAATCAGTTTTACTTTTTTGGCTTTTATCTTTTTGAGCAATTCACTTGCTGGTTCGTCTTTTATATTTTGCTCAACCAATTTTCCTTGTATAGCATCTTGTAATAATTGCTGACGGAGTTTTTTAAGTAATTCCAGTTGATTCTTTAATTCAGCATCTAAAATATTACTGTTTTTCTGTGAATTAATTAATTTGTTGTATAACCCTTGTTGTTCTGAATAATCAGGAATTGAAATTTCAATATTGCATAAGTCCTCAAACCTTAAGGCTTGCCTAACTGTACCTCTTGCGTAAAAAATAATTTGTCTTAATCCTTCGGCAGATTTTAGAAACTTAAATAACAATTCAGGAATAATTGATTTTGATTTTGGTTTAAAAATTACATACGCAGGGCTTATCAAGCCTCTTGTGTCATCTGAAACCAAACCAATTGAACCGACATTTACTCGATAAGGATTATATGCAAAACATCCTTTTTCTATTATTTTATAATCTTCTGCTTTGTCTTCAGCAGCATATTTTGTTTTTATGATTCCATCCTCATTGCTTACACCATAGAAATCTAATCCTTCCGCACCGCCAACATCCTTGGCACGCACCGAAAAATTTTCAACTAGTTCACCTAATTTAACTGTTCTCCAACTCATTTAACGGCTTGTTTTAGTTGGTTCAACAATATGTGGCTGTTATCAAAGCTTTTTGCAAGAAGTTCCATTAGTTCTGAACTGCTTAGTTCTGCTTCTTCTGCTTTCTTAGTTGGATTCTTAATGTCTAAATCGTAACCTCTCTCAATAATAGTTTTGATGTTTACTTTCCAAGCAATGTCGCTTTCCTTACGTTTATTCCACCACTTTTTAATAGGTTCAAATTCCTTTACTTGAATCGGTCTTGTTTTGCTATATGCTTTGTAATCCTCGGGCATACGATGTTCGTAATACCAAATGTCTTTGGTAGGTTTCCCTTTGTCAAAAAACAACAAGTTGGTTGCTACCGTTGCATAAGGCTGAAAAACTGAATTAGGCAAACGTATGATTGTATGCAGATTGCATTCTTCCAATAGTCTTTGGCGTATGCGTTGTTTTACGCCATCGCCTGTAAGGCTGCCATCAGGCAACACAATTCCTGCTCTTCCATCTTGTTTGAGCAAATGAATCATCAAGATTAAAAACAAGTCGGCACTTTCTTTGGTGCGATAAGTTTGCGGAAAATTGGTTTCATTATTATTGGCCACAATACCTCCAAATGGTGGGTTTGCCAATATTACATTTACCCGGTGCTTTTCGGTAAAGTTGCTTAATGGTTGGTCTAAAGCATCGCCAAATTTTATATTGGGTATTTCAATATCGTGTAAAATTAAATTGGTAGTTGCCAGTAAATAAGGCAAAGGCTTGTACTCCCAACCAGCAATATTTTGCTCAATGCTTTTTCGTTGTTCAACATTTTGGGCCTGGGCTTTTAAATGCTCAATGGCGCAGGTTAAATAGCCACCTGTACCGCAAGCTGGGTCAAGTATCTTTTCACCCAATTGCGGATTTAATGTTTCGGTAATAAATTGTGTTATCGCTCGAGGTGTATAAAACTCTCCGCTTTTTCCGGCACTTTGTAGTTCTTTCAAAATGGTTTCGTACAATTCTCCAAAGGCGTGACGGTCTTTGGCAATGTTAAAATCAATTTCGTTCAGCTTGTTCAATACCTTGCGAATATTGATGCCGCTTTTCATGTAGTTGTTGTTGCCTTCAAATACTTCGCGAACAATTATTGCTCGTTGGTTGCCTGTGCTTAAATCTAAATTGCGTAATGCAGGAAATAATTCTCTGTCAACAAAATTCAATAATTCATCACCGGTCATTCCTTCGTCATCACCAGCCCAATTACCCTTTTCTTTTACCCAATGAAATTTGTCGGGAATCGGAGATTTATATTTGTCATCTAGCAACTCCAATTCCTTGTCTTTATCCGAGAATATTTTTAAAAACAGCATCCAGCCCAATTGCTCAATTCGTTGTGCATCGCCATTCAATCCTGTGTCTTGCCACATGATGGTTTGTATGCTTTTTATTACTCCTCCTATGTTGCTCATATTTTCTTATGCTGTTTTATATAATTCAAATTCTAATTCTTTAACTGCTTGCAGGTATTTTTCCTTACTTCCAAAATTGCTGATGATTTCGACTGGAGAGCCAAAGGCATCAAACGGATTTACCCGAAGTACTTCAATACTTTCAATGTTTGTAATGCCTTCATCTGCATATTTATCGAGCAACGCTTCTAATACTTGTTTTGCTTGTTCGCCATATTTGGTGAAGTAATTTCTCTTTTTTACATTATTCGCTCTTTCCTTCCGGGTTAGTGGCGGTTGGTCATAAGCCACATGACAGATTAAATCAAATAGGTCAACTTGTTTTCCAACGGCATCATATAAAGCTTCAACCATTATACCCTGGTCTTGCAGCTCTGTAATAATGGCTTCCTTGCGTTCTGTAGAATTCCATTTATTTAAAAAGTCATCAAGCGATGCAAAATTCTCTTTGATAATTTCTTTGGTGTGGTCTTTCAAACTTGTAGTTATTGGTTTACCATGTTGGTCAAAATACATTTCACGGCTAACTAAAACGGATACATCGACACCATTTACATATACCTTTTCTCTAGGTTGTTTAGGTTCTCTTGCAACCCAATTGCCATTTAGGTGTGAGCCATCCGGGTATCTTATTTTGGCTTTCTCAAACTTTATTTCTTCACCTGATTCCTGGTCTAAAACGGTAACTGTATTTTCCTCTTCTTCAATTACCACCATCGACAAGTCTTCGTCTTGGGAAACAGGTTTAACTCGAATAGGATCGCCATCAAAATCTTTATCAGCAAACAAGTCTGTTGCGTTTCTGAAATCAAGAATGGTAAAATACATTTTGCCAAACTCTTCATTAATACGTGTACCACGTCCAATAATTTGTTTGAACTTAGTCATTGAATTTATATTGGCATCCAATACAATTACCTTACAGGTTTGTGCATCAACTCCGGTAGTCATCAATTCGGAAGTTGTAGCTATTACTGGGTATTTTTCTTCGGGGTTAATGAAATTATCTAACTCACGTTTCCCTTCATCATTGTCACCGGTAATCTGCATGATGTATTTGTAATTTTCTGCAACCAGGTCAGCATTTTGTTTAGCTAGCGCAGAACGCATTCTTTCAGCGTGGTCAATGTCCACACAAAACACAATTGTTTTTGCAAAACGGTCGTAACCGTTTAAAAACTCAGTTAGTTTTTTTGCAACCAATTCTGTTCGCTCTTCTATTACTAGATTTCGGTCAAAATCTTTACGGTTGTATATTCTATCTTCAACAGGATTTCCATCTTTATCTGTTTTACCTTGGTTAGGTCGCCAGCCTTCAGCATCTACATTTAAGCCAATTCTAACCACACGATAAGGCGCAAGAAAACCATCGTCAATACCTTGCTTCAATGAATAGGTATAAACAGGTTCTCCAAAATATTCGGCATTACTTGTTTCTTTAGTTTCCTTGGGAGTAGCTGTTAAACCAATGTGGGTCGCTTTATTGAAATAGGATAATATTTCACGCCATGAACTATCTTCTTTTGCACTTCCTCTGTGGCACTCATCAATTACAATCAGGTCAAAAAAATCAGGAGAGAATTGTTTGTAAACATTGGCTTCGTCATCAGTACCTGAAAGACCTTGATACAATGCCAAATAGATTTCATAGCTCTTATCAATTTGGCGGTGTTTTACCACCGTCATTTTATCTTTAAAATGCTTAAAATCACCTCTTCGTGTTTGGTCAATTAAAGCGTTCCTGTCTGCTAAAAACAGAATACGTTTTTTCGCACCACTTTTCCAAAGTCGGTGAATGATTTGAAATGCCGTATACGTTTTACCGGTACCGGTAGCCATTACAAGTATTATACGATTTTGACCATTGGCAATTGCTTCAACTGTTCTATTCACAGCAATCTGTTGGTAGTAACGCGGTTTGCGACTTGTACCGTCAAAATAATAATCTTGAGCTGCTATTTTTTCAGATTCAGGAGTTGTTATACCCTTATACTTTTTATATCGTTCCCAAAGTTGTTCCGGAGTTGGAAAACTATCTATATCCAGCTCTGTTTCAATGTTGCCATCAGTTGCAGTTCTGTCGTGGAATAAAAATCCGTCACCATTACTACTAAAAACACAAGGAATGTCAAGTATTTGAGCATAATCTAATGCCTGTTGAATTCCAGCTCTTACAGAATGCTTATTATCTTTTGCTTCGATAATTGCAATTGGAATATTGGGCTTGTAATAAAGAATATAATCGGCACGTTTCTGTGTACCACGAGCAGTTAATTTACCTCTAACATAAATTTTGCCATCAGTAAAAGACACCTCTTCTAATAGCTGGGTATGCGTGTTCCACCCAGATTTTTCAACCGCAGGTGTAATGAACTTTGTGCATATGTCGCGTTCTGATAGTGTTTTTTTATCCATTTATATCTCAGTTACAATTATTTTTCTCCGTAGGTTCAAGTACCT
>Ga0214923_10008315_pt1 | contig 11078 bp, 14 predicted proteins | sample LL1510_MetaG_FD_177993 | JGI IMG/M metagenome (GOLD analysis project Ga0214923, IMG submission 177993) | Freshwater microbial communities from Lake Lanier, Atlanta, Georgia, United States - LL-1510 | ecosystem: Environmental > Aquatic > Freshwater > Lake | place: USA: Georgia | collected... | reverse complement strand
AGGAATGTAGCGGAGCTGTACTTGGCTGACAGATTACTCTTATCTAACACCACCCGCACATCTACACCCCGCTTGTGTGCTTCCATTAGAGCCTTTGCAATGGGCGTGGAGGTAAATGAGTAGGCTGCCACGCGGATAGTGTATTTAGCTTCTGTAATAAGGGTTATAACGGCTTCTGTACCGCCGCCGTTTGGCGAAAATGATGCCTCAATAGAGGCTTCAGAGGCAATTGCGGAGTATGGCAACACCGTGAATGACAGTATGCCGATAAGCCCCAATATCCAAAATAGTCTATTTTTTCTCATAATAACTGCTAATAATAGCTAAATTCAGCCAGTTGGAGACTTATCCATGCGTAAGCTAAAAACGTATATTTTACTACCGCTGATTCTGCTCCTGCTATCCTTCCAGCCTAATCTCGCTATTGCTCAAGGGGCAAAGCCATAGTCTCACTGAACGATAAAGGTGCTTTATAATTATGGCTAGTGATCACTACAAAACTCTTGGTGTTTCGCCAAATGCAACGCCCAGTGAGATTAAGGAAGCGTACCGAAAGCTTGCAAAGCTACATCACCCCGATAGAAATAAAGGTAAAAAATCTGCAGAAGAAAAATTTAAAGAAATTAAAAATGCATATGATGTGCTGAGCGATGCGCTAGAAAGAGCAGCGTATGATCGTAAAAACAGTAAAACCTCCACACACGAAAATACACAAACAAAAGGCAGCCAAACAACAAACAACTATCAAAAGCCTGAAGAACCGTCAAAAACGAAAGAAAATAAGTCGCCATCTGATAAGTGGCGAATTTTGAAAATCGCCAATCGGCATCCTATAATAACACTGGTTATAATCAGTTGGGCCGTGGACACTATTTCTAAATTGAATACCAGCGAGGAAATATTAATAACTGGATTTGTAGTCGGCTTTGCCCTTATAGGGTTACCAGTATATTTAACCGTTAGGCGTAAATATAAGGCGCAAATTTTATCAACTTTTCATCTTGTTGCTGAATGTATCAAGAAAAGAGACCATTCTGCTATTAAGCCACTGTTATATACTATTGCTAAAGAAATATATGGTAAAATCATAGAGATTATTATTCGCTTATTAGGTGCTCTTGCTATAGGTCTTTTTGCAGTATCTACAATCATATTAGTTGCAGCAATTGCAAACCTAAATTCTAGTAAAGTTGATATGCTTCCAACAATTGAAGCATCGGGGTTTTTCTCAATAATATGCGGTATATATTTCGCAAAGTTTTGCTGGAGTGATTTAATGCGGCATTTTACTCCCAAAGACATCAGCTTCGCGAAGCGTTTTTCGGTGCCCTTGATAATTATTCTTATCATCATTATTGAAACCGCACATAATACTACGCAAAACAGTAGTCAATCAGCCACTAATAATAAAATCTTCAATTTCACAGAGAATCCCAATGCAAATAGGAGAGATTTACATTCTGTGGCGTTTGGAAGGAGTACTTGTAATACAAAAGAAAAAGGAGACCCCAATTCAGCCATTGATCTAATTGATAGTGCGCTTGCAATTCTACCAGAAATCCCCATTAAGGATGAAATTTATCTGGAGAAAGTCGATAGTGCTTATAAGGCAAAAGGAAGTGAAAATTTATTCGTTACCTTAACGGAGAATCAATATTACTATTTGTGGGAGTATAGAAGACGCTTAAATGATTTGAGAGATCGTTTCAGTCAGATTTTAAATCACGATTCAGTTGCTTATGACGTTGCTGATGAGATACATGAAATGGCAATACTCGTACCTGGTATAGTCATGGCCTATCGAGCATATGATGATTTTTCTAACCACGCGTGGAAAAATAACACAACACCAAAATTTGGATTAAGTGGAAATTATTTATCCCGATTAGATCTTTATATGGCGGATCTTATTTATATACCTCAAAACTATATTACGTGCCTAAGTGGCTGGCCCGATAAGATTATTAGCGATATTACTCTTAATAAAAAGTGAGATTATTACTGCTAATATCTTTGCAGTCTCTGATTAATCTTCTAATCATTTGCCGATCCGCTATTGCCTCCGCCGCATAGTGCCCATGTTTGTAGGCGTTCTTATTACCCTTGGGCGCTCCGGTGGACAGCCCGCCATGCATCCGACATCTACCGTTTGGCATCGCGGGGGATTTACAAGGGGCACCACCATTGCGGCGGGACTTTGCGCCACATCTAGGAGCTAAATGCATGTCCTTAATTGCCATTTTTATTATCCCCCCCCGTTCTGTGTTAAGTGTAGGTGCTCAACGATTATCTTCTGTTCGGTGCCCCCACCACGGCAACGGGATAGCGCTGCCACCAACGCAGTGTATGACCGGGTGAGCTTAGAGCCAAGGTTCAGGTAGATATTCTGACTGTGCAGGTTCCCACGTTCGGCAAGAGCTCTGTTAAAGCAGTACTCAGAGGCTTCCCCTACCTTCTGCAGCTGTTTGAGGAGTTCGGCCTCTAGGGGCGCGTTTGGGGATATTATGCTGAGTTTATTATCCTCTGGGATGACGGCCAGTGATTCACATTCTGTCATTTGGCCTCCATTTCCACTTTATAATTTTCCTGAATCAACCAATTCACTGCTTTTGTTAGTCCAGCACCAACAAGATATTCAAACCCGTTGTTATCCCACCAATCTATAGGTGCGAGAGTGAGCAAGCTATTTTTGGTTAGTTTATTGGCGGAGAAGTATTGGATGTCGCTGGATGCAGGGATTTTGAACATAAACATCGAGCCATCGAAGCCTAGAAATTCGAATGGTGGTGGTGTCTTAATCATTGACAGGCTCTTTCTGGTTTTTGGCTCATCATGCTCTAAAGCTGTATGAAAATTGCGATTTGTGACAATTTGCGAAAGCATCGAAACCATTCCCCTATATAGGGCGTACGCGCGCATAACGGTGATATAGGGGAAACCCTTTCGATGGTTTCGGTCACGGGTTATCACTCCAGTGGGTAGCAACTGATTTTATCGCTTGAATGCCTTGCAAACCAAGCCGCCGAGTCGTCGGGCATTGCCAGTCCTCAAATTCTGTATGCTTCGCTCTCAAGTTCTGGGAGAAGGCCTTCATGGTGCCGGACATCTCACCTGCTCCATCGCACCATTCCGTCCAACTACTGTACAGGTCAGACATGGTGGCGGTGTGTCCTCTGCCAAGCATACAGCGTTCCGTTATCCACAATTCCAACATATCCTCATCGGCCAGATATTTAACCGTGGCCTCGCGAACTACGGGGGGTGGATTCAGCCCGCTTTCAAACCATTCTTTAGCCCCATCGATTGCCCATTTAAGGATCCCAGACCATTCAGCTTTCAACTTCTCCGGCAGGTCTTTATCCCTTTCCTTGTCAGATATGGTGACGGTAAAAGGCACAAGATGGAATCGACGCCGAATCGCCTCATCAACATTTCGCAGGGCTGGCCTATGATTCCCTGCAATGACAAGTTTGAATTGCGGAATGAATGTAAAAAAATCCTGTCGCATATGGCGTGCAGTAATGGGGTCGCCGCCGGTCACTGCCTTGATTCGGCTTTCTGCCCAACGCCTTCCTTCTTCTGTCTCCTGCGCTGTTACCAATCGTGCACCGCGTAACATAGCTAGATCAGTAGGGTGCTTATCGTTATTGCTGCTAGTAAAGGAATCAACATTGGCAACGGCAGAATAGCTATTCATGATGCCTGTCAGTGTATTAAGAAACACGCCCTTGCCATTGCCACCCGTTCCGTAAAAAAAATCAAGGTCATGTTCTTTTGTGCTGCCTGTAAGACAATACCCGGCTTTACGTTGAAGGTACGCGATCAACTCGTCATTATTGGCAGTAATCTTTAGCAGAAAGTCTGCCCAGATGGGGCAATCCCCGCCAGGCGCAACGCTGGTGATTTTCGTCATATAGTCGGTAGCCATTTGCAAGCGCAGTGTACGAGTGCGCAAGTCAATCACGCCGCCGGGGGTATTTAGCAACCACGGGTCATTATCCCATTGGTCTACGGTTGCGGCAATGCGTCGGTCGGCTCTTGCCAATTTTTCTACCGCCGCCACGGTCTGGGCACTGGCTATGCGTCTGGAAACAGCGTGTTCATTACATTCTGCTGAGGCGCTTTGGCAGATGTCTCGTGCCATATCAAAGGCTTGCATAGTGTCATCAAAACGCCAATACGTACTATCCCAAATCAGCCATTTGCCCCACGAGGCTACATAGCGCAGCTTGTGCCCATATTTATCAGCGAATCTATTTGCCAGTGCTACGTCCGAAAACTGGGGCGGAGTGGGGTCTGGTGATTCGTTTGTAAATTTATTGGCTTTAATCCATGATTCGGTAGGTATTTGCTTACCGTCAGCCTGAGGATTATCATTCTTTTGCATACGCATGATTACCTCCTCCTTGCCCAATCGTGTGCTCATAAAGATGAGACTGGCGCGGAAACTGTGCAAGCCATAGATCTAACTCTTCTTTCGGGTATCGAATAGACCTACCAATCTTTATAAAGCAAGGAGCGGGAGTTCGATTTTCACGATTCCCATCTATCCGAGCATGACGAAGGAATGAGCGGCTCATTCCGATATATGGCGCCGCCTCTTTCTCTGTAAAATTTATCTTATCTTGAGTGGTCTGCATGTGCTCTGTCTCCTATCAAAGTGTTACAGGAGAGATTGTTGCACATGGCGGAATTATTTGCTTGGGAAGCAATACGTCAAATTATTTCCCGTGATTTTTAGGTCAATAGTTCATCATTTATCTTGTTCCATACGAAGGCGTACGCTTTGCTCTACCAAAACACGGGCTGTGGATGGCAATTCCAACGTCCCAAAATGTTTATAATAAATTTTCTTTGCAGATTCAGGGGTATAATACCCCAGCTTTTGAGCAACCGCTTTTGGTAAGAGGTTGCTTTTATTCTCAAAAAGATGTTTAGCAGCCAATGAAACATTTCCTTTGGTTTCAGGTAAAATGCAATAAATTGTCTCTGATATTGCTCGCTCATATTCGAACTGTTCAATTGTAGCTCTATTGCCTCGTCCTAACTTTTTCAGTCCGAATGCAATATTTGCATCTTCGCGTCGTAGAATCTTTTCTAAAGCAGAAACAATATATTCATATGCTTGCGGATTGAATTGATCTTTTGCCCTCTCCAATTCGAGTAGGAAACAATATAATAAAAGTTCTGTTGTTCTGGGATTATCTAAACCCTTTCTTTTAGGATGCCTATTCGCCGAAATTTCTTTAATCATTGGTTTCAACAATCCTTTCCACTGCCTCTTTCTTATGTTCGGGCGCGAGGTGTGCGTAACGTAGCGTCATGGTGTAGTCGCTGTGCCCCAACAGCTCACGAACCGTGTTTAGATCAACCCCAGCCATAACAAGCTTAGATGCGAAATGATGGCGCATGTCATGCCAGCGAAAGTTTTTGATTTTGGCATCGAACAACAAGTTCTCCCATGCCTTCTTTACGTTATCGAGCGGCTTACCTGTATGACTCGGGAAGACTAGGCCAGTGGGTTTTTTATTATCTCCGCGCCAATCCTTGAGAACCTGCAACGCGTCTTTGTTCAGCGGAATATGACGGGTTCTTCCACTCTTTGCATCAGCACCTTCGATGGTAAGCGTCCCTTTAGAAAATGACACATTTTCCCAGCAGAGCTGAAAAAGTTCGCCGCGCCGCATCCCTGTATTTAATGCCAGCAACACAAGCGGCTTAAGGTGGTCGACAAGGGCTTGCCCAATCAAATCACGGTAAAGTTCATACCCACGCGCTGCCCGCCACTCATTGGCACTGGCACGCTCGTTCCTTATTCGTTCTTCCCGCGTATCAAGCGCAGCACGCAACCGCTTTTCTTCCTCGGGATTAAGGTAGCGCACCTTGCCCTGGTTATCCGTCTTTACCCGCCTGAGTTTGGCCAATGGGTTTTTATCAATAACATCCCAATCGACAGCTTTTGATAAGGCTGCCTTAAGCGTAGTTATGTCACGATTAACAGTGGCGGGTTTAATCCCATCCTTCAGGCGTTCTCCGCGCCATTTCTCGACCGCCCATGTATTGATTTCATCAAGCGGACGATTCAGCAGGTGTACAAAGTTCTTTTTTAGTCGCTTGATAGAAGTCTCACCTGATTTTCGCTCCGCCTCCACCCACGGCTTATATTTATACTCGATGAACCCTTCCAATGTGCGAAATTTGGTTTGCTCGGTTTTAATGCGGGTTTGCTTTTTCTCTTCTTGCACGTTCTTGCCAAGCGTCACCTTACCCGCATGAATCGCCGCTGCATCCCTCGCTTGTGTGGCAGTGATGCTCCCATGCTTACCAATCCATATGCGCTGCTTTTTGCCATCAGACGCACGGAAGGAGTAGTAATACGTTTTTACACCAGACGGTTGAACCCGCAGCAGGAAGCCCTTAATATCCGCATCACGGATTTCATATGGGGCATGCCTCGCAATAGCTGTATCAGCGGTGCGGTTGGTAATTCTTGAATTCATCGCCGTAAGTCCTCCATAAGTCCATTTATAATGTGTCACAAGGACAAAAAAACTACAACAAGGAACCGTGGGGATGACAACAATACATATATATTATTATATTAATATCAGCATATTATATGATATTGACTTACACTTCAAAGCGCATCATGATTTACGTGTGTGCAACTAAGAAAACGCCCTCCGAAGGCAAAGGTCGGACGTTCGAATCGTCTCGGGTGCGCCAGTTTTATCAATGTGTTATTTGAAAATATATATTATCTTCATTTTACATATTTTGTCTGTAAGTGCTCAATAAGTCCAAAAACGGGTATTACATCTCAAAACCCGTTAGATGCGATTAGACTTTGAATATGGAACCTAGGATGCTTGGAGCTGGAACGTTTTGCCCAAATGATTTTCAATCAGCTTGCTGAATCTTTGATTAATCAGGCTGATCATAAACGAGTGATGAACAGACAAGATTATATCTTGAAGTTCTGGGTCGCTCTCTAGTTTTGTAATATTGAGACCTGCGGCTTGAAGCTCATCAATATGAAAGTGCCTATCGTGCGCCAAGTTTTTCTTAGAGTCGGTAGTTAAGGTTTGAAGAATTGTTTCAGTCTTTGTTTTCGCTTCTGCGTCACCAACAAACATACCCTTGGAAAGGGCTTGCTCACCAATCACTCTGGACCATTCAATTGCCTTCCTAAACATTTGAATCTGACCGGGAGCAATTTTATTAAGAACAGGCCCCCAAATAACCATTCTAGTTTGATCGTTTGCCACTTCTTTCAAGGCCGTCTCAAGCTCTTCAACCACATTTACAGCTGATATAGGGCCAAACTGGGGATCTATTGGCCCAAGATTTGACTGTTTGCCCATGTGAATTGTATTCCCAATCAGTGATAACATAGTGCCACCCGACATAGAAAGCTGTGGGATAAAAGTTTCTATGTTCGCATCAAACATTGCTCGCAAATAATCTATAATACTTTCCGTTGCGGCAATGTTGCCGCCTGGCAGATGCAAGATTAGATCCAAACCTAAAGAACGATCCATTTCATGGATGCAGTTCATGAATCCATTTTTGTCTAAATCATTTATAATGAGCGATGGATCATTTGGTAGCGCACTGGGACTTAGCCAGCCTGAATAATAGGCTATGACGTTCCTATTTCGTTTGGCGTGCAGACACCTTAAATAATTATTGCGCACTATGACGCAGGCATCCTGAGGGGTTACCCCACCGGCAACTAGTACACCTAGCTCTTTGAGTATTTCAGACTGATCTGGCATTTAGAGACAAGAGGCCACAAGCCTATATGTAACTCTGTTGTTCTGCTCAGTATCTTCACCATACTTGATTGGGGAGTTTTGAATCTCGTGGCTGGAAATTTTATTATCAAGCTTGGACGTTAGCTCTTCCTCTAAGGCTTTAACCTTATTCTCAAATTCGGCAAACAACTCGGATGTGTAGTAGTGGGGCATAGCAGAACTCCGCGCTCCAAAAGCCAGTTGTGGATTGTATAAGTTCCAATCACTCATCTTCTACCTTTCCTGCCATCATTATAACATAAAGTATAGTTTAAAATGGTTAATATTTTCCAAATACGGCTATTACAGCGCATTAAGATTGGCATAGGTCAATTACTGAACCATCTCCCGCGACTGCTTAACTGGCGCAGCACCCCCGGGTATATCAACCCGACTGGAGGTATGCACTGCAGGGGTTGAGTGCGTGCATTTCACCCGCAACAACTCACTCCATTCAGTCGTGTAATGCTGGCTTTTGAGATCACGTTTCATTGCCCAAGGTTTTTTGATACCAGCCCCCGCATAAAACATAGTGTTGCTACCCCATCTATGATTGACCGCGTCCAACGCCGCCATAATAGAATGTTGCTTGTCTCTATTCTGCGTCTCGAACATATCAAACTGCGGAGTATGTTGGCTGGTTAGCTCCATCATCATCAGCCCACACTTCTTATAACGGAAGCCATGCCGATAAATGCGCTTAATGCCATTGGTGGCATATTCAATCAGTTCTGGCGTGTAGCTGGTCGCAATAGGAAACTCCAGCGTGATGGCATTGGCATATGGCGCATCATTGTTAAAGCGGTTGGTGTTAAGGAACACCTGAATATGCTTTGCTACTAGCCCCTGACTTCGCATTTCTTCCCCCGCGCGCGTGGTGTAGCTGATAATTGCTTCCAACATCCCCTCCAGCGTGGTGACGGGCTGCCCAAATGAGCGCGACACGATGATGCTCTGCTTGGGTTTTGGCGCATCCTCCATAGGGATACATGATATGCCACGCAGCTCATGAGCAGTTCGCAGCCCCACAACGCTCATATTCTTGCGTATCCAATGGTCGGGCAAGTTCGCAAAGTCGAGGGCGGATTTTACACCGTGGGAATTGAGTAGCTTGGTGGATTGACCGCCAATACCCCAAACGTCCCCCACATCCACCCGCACCAGCACCGCATTGATAAAGTCCGGCTTGTCCAGCACCAGCACACCATCCGACTTCTTGGCAAGCCTGTTAGCGAGCTTTGCCAGCGTTTTGGTATTGGCCACCCCAATAGAAACGGGAATGCCCGTCCATTGCTTCACCTTGCGCCTGAGGGTGTGGCAGTAGTCATCAAGTTTGTAATGGGTAAAGCCCGACAGGTCGCAGAATGCTTCGTCTATTGAATACACTTCCACATCGCTGGTAAATTCCCGCAGCGTATCCATCACCCGTGCGCTCATGTCGCCATAGAGCGTATAGTTGCTGGAGAATACTGCAATGCCGTGTTGCTGAATGAGATGCTTTATCTTGAAATAAGGCGCACCCATGTCGATGCCGAGCGCCTTCACCTCGTCGCTTCTGGCAATGACGCAGCCGTCATTATTGGACAGCACCGCCACAGGCTTTCCCACCAGCTTGGGCTGAAACACCCGCTCACACGAGGCGTAGAAGTTGTTGCAGTCAACGAGGGCAAACATTGAACTCCTTCATTTACTTTTAAATCCAGACGCCACCCAAAATAATGACCTACCTAGTGCGAGTATTATTAATGGAATACCGAACGCAAAACGCAAAACGTGAAATAATTTTTCCCACGGCACAAAATGGTCGGTTTTTACACCTATTTTATCATATGTTCTTTCAACAAGCTCCTCATCACTGAGGTCTTTATATTCTGGATATAGAGGGCGGAATTTCGGTATTGTATAAAAACAATGTTCCTTATCCTGACCGTTGTCTAATTGAAAATAATCCGCCTTATCATCCGACTTTCCATCCAAAGATTTCTCGGTAGATGGCTTATTCCCGCGAGCCTGACTGCAATCTACTGGTAATAGAGTTTGATAGTCATGATAGGGCAAGGTTTTGCTAAAGACATTCTTTATGTCATCATATGATATAAAAAGTATAATCGCAGCAAAGATGACCGCAAAGCATACCCAAAGCCGAAAAAGTCCACGCTGCATATTCATATGACTATTTATCCCAGTTTATGAATCACGTTTGTAACCACACCCCAAATCTCTAGCTCAGAGCCTTCTTTCATTTCCATAGGCTGATAGCTCTTATTTTCTGGCATGAGCCACACGCGACCATGCTCTTTCTTGATACGCTTAACCGTGAACTCACCATTTACTACTGCCACTACCACGCTCTTGTCTTGTGCTTCCAATGCCCTGTCGACAATCAGCAAATCCCCATCATGAATGCCAGCACCAAGCATTGAATCACCAGTAACCCGCACAAAGAACGTAGCTACCTTGTGCTTAATCAGGTGCTCGTTTAGGTCGAGTTTGCCCTCAATGTAGTCGTCTGCAGGCGATGGGAACCCCGCTGGCACTTTCGATAAAAAGAGTGGCCTTTCAATGCTAGTTGAACAATCCGGCTGGATAATGGTGAGGACAGATGATTTCATGTTTACTACCTAGTGCATGTGAATAGCAAAACACACTACGAGATTGAACCTTGAATAATTATAGTTAGGCAGAAAATTTTTTCGCAAGCGGCGAATCTGCAGGTATTAAATCCTTTTGATTGCACTCAGGACAAACATAATATTTTGCAGATAGGCGCCAAAGAGCATAAATAATTCCAGGCACAATATACAAAAAGCACAAAATTAAGTTTATTAGTGTGCTGCCTGGGTACACTGTATTTCTTGAGCCAGTATGACCACAGGCTTTACAATACCACACCTTTCCCTTGTCTGCCTTTTTTTTGCCGTTAAATTTTTTTATATCATGACCAGCCCAAAGCAGAACGGCTGCTAAAAGCCCTGACAGTAATAGTAGAAACAACATTCCTGCAATAGACATTTTCATTACGCTTTTTCCTGCTCAAATGCCGCTAGGCGTTATTTTGACGTTACTACCCTTTAAGCCCGTGTCCATCCTTAATTCCTAGCCTCATAGGGTTCGGATTCATCCCATAGTTTCTGCCAGTTTTTTAGGTATGTGTCAGCCAACTTCTGATTATCCCTGATTACAAGCAAATTTTCTGCGTTCTTGCTCTCTGCTGCGGATGAATAGTTGAAGCTCCCAGTCTCTAAAGTGCTCCCGTCGATCACGATATATTTGCTATGCATA
>Ga0214923_10008314_pt1 | contig 11081 bp, 12 predicted proteins | sample LL1510_MetaG_FD_177993 | JGI IMG/M metagenome (GOLD analysis project Ga0214923, IMG submission 177993) | Freshwater microbial communities from Lake Lanier, Atlanta, Georgia, United States - LL-1510 | ecosystem: Environmental > Aquatic > Freshwater > Lake | place: USA: Georgia | collected... | reverse complement strand
ACTTCACTCATGAGATCCTCGCCGGGGCAGGCTTCTACTCGGGTCCGGATGCACTTGGACGTGGGCGGTGAACGGTTGGCGGTGAATCAACTGGGGCCTGATTTCGCGCTCGTCGAATCGACTGCAAACCACTTGCCGGGCCCGGCCAATCTGTCGGTTATGGTGGACGAAGCCCTGACGGTTCGGCCAGTGTTTTTGCCCGAAGGCATCCAGTCCGGCGTTGTGCGGATCCGGCTCGCATTAAGTGGATAGCTCTGGAAACCCCCGAGGGGCTATCGTGTCTCCTAGGTTGCGCTGAAAAAATGCGTCGGCCGATTGTCATACAGTGTCATACGGATGGCCCCCTGGTGGCTGACAAATCGCGCATTTTGCTCCCATTTTCGATGGTTTTGGCTGTTCCTACAGAACCGTTGGTTCGATTCCCTTCACCCGCTCCACTATTTTCCTCAGCAAATCCGCAGTTTTCCAGGCCACTGTCCTGCGAGTGTCCTACGACATCGCCCGATTCGGCCAAGTTCCCGTAGGTTTCCATAGCTGGAACCGAACTCGAGGATGGTCAAAATCGCGCACAACCTGAGTATTGTACAAATATACAACTCCGTTGTATATTCGTGCGATGTCTGTTAGCGCCAAAATCGCAGCCGACGTGCTCTTCGCAGTGACCGAAGGGCAGCAAGGCTATTTCACGTCCAAGCAGGCAGCCGAGGCAGGATACCAACTCGGCAGTCAGGCTCATCACGTCAAATCAGGGAATTGGGTGCGCGCTGAACGCGGCATCTATCGACTGACCCGGTTTCCGCAATCTTCCGAGGAACAACTTGTCATCTACGCCCTCTGGTCACGTAACAGAGCGGGCGAACCGGAAGGGGTTTACTCACACCAAACCGCGCTCAGCATCCATGAACTCTCCGACCTGAACCCGACCAAACTCCACATGACGGTCCCAGCCGCATTTCGGCGGACAGCCAAAACCCCGAAAGTGCTGGTTCTGCACCGCTCAAATCTAAATGAAAAAGACGTCGAACCCCGGCAAGGATTCGCCGTGACTCGTCCTCTTCGCAGCATTGCCGATCTGGCGACGGCGGAATCGACCTCCCGCGACATTCTCGAGCACGCCTGATGGAAGGGCGACGGCGTGGAGTGATTACCGCACAGGAAATCTCGTTACTTGGCCGCAACGCACATTTTCCGCTGTGGTTCAATGAACTGCTTGCCGCGAACACCAAATGAAGCCACCTCGCAAATATGCCTCGGAGACCGCTTTCCGGGTCGCATTGGAAGACCGCCTGAAAAGGGTGGCGCAGGAGGAAATCCTCGACCTCCAGCGGGTGCGCTGACAGGCCGCGTTCGACCGACTGCTCTGCCGCCTGTTTGCAAAACCGGACGCCCCGTGGCTTTTGAAAGGCGGCTACGCAATGGAGTTGCGTCTGAAGACCGCTCGCACCACGCGCGATTTTCTGGATCCCGTGGTAAAGCGGGGTTGGGCATGGGACGTGGTGCGAAAGCATCGAGTCCACGAGAACGGGGCGAAGCTCCGGGAAACGAAGCGTGCTAGAGCCAGATGGGTGACTGAGCGGATCGCCCACGCCAAGGCGTGGAGATCCAGATTCAACGACCGATTGAGCAGGATCGAATACCAACCGCCAGCGGGCCTCGGCCCGAGAGAAAAGCGCCTAAAGAGGAAGATTTGGGGACGGAGACGTTTTATCGTTTGACGGAGTACACTAATGGGTGACCCCTTTACACACAGGCTCCTAGGCGGGACGACGTCCAGTGTCCACACCCGGTTACGCGTGCAAAAACTGGCTGACGAGGCCCAGAAACAAAAAGCCCCGGGGATCTTTCCCCGGGGTGGTTTCGGTTAGCCTTGGCAAATACCGAGACAAGCGTCAGGGCTGACGAAAGCGGAAATATCCGTTGGATGCACCGGCTATCGGGAGGTCGATCTCCGTTATGGGCGCGGCGGGCGTCAACTCTTTCACCGAACTCCAGTTGGCGTCCGAGCCAAGAGCGGGACTAGTCTCGATGGAGAGGCGTGTCTTCGCTTGAGCCGCGACGCGGACCTTGAGGACCGTGGAGGTGTAACCGACGATCTCGACGGAGAGAAGGTCGCCGATCTGGCGGATCTTGGCCCGAGCGGCGACGGCTGTGTCCGAGAAATCACTGAAGAGGCCGTCCACGCCGAGTCGGAAATAGGTCTGGTACTCCGAGGTGGGATCCGTGAAGCCGTAGAGGCTGGCATCATTGCGGAAGGTATAGGCATGCACCATGAGTCCGGCGCGGTGGGCCGCCGCGATGACACCAGTATCCCCGACGATCTCGCGGTCCTTGATATCCACCTTGCCGTCGCCATTGCGGTCGTCCGCCACCCCATCGTTGTTCGGATCGTAGATCTTGGTCTTAAGGAGGTACGGTTTCCAGGGCCCGACACCGTCCGCGTAGGTTCGGACAAAGGCCAGACCTGTCGGCGTGAGTAAATCCGCAAACGTGCGCGGGTCACCACTGACCACGAAATCGTAGGGCTGGGCGTACGGCGCCACCAGAGCGAGGGATCCGTCGGCGTTGACATCGTCCGCGTCAATAAGCTGGATAAGGGGAATGTCAGTCATTCCGTTTAGCTGACGCAGATTGGAGACCTCGAAGGATTGGATAAAGACAGGAGCATTGGAGCTGTTCCATCCTGCTGCCGTGAGGGTGGCCAGCAGAGGCTCTTCGAGTGAAAGGCCCAGGCCATCGTGGAAGGTCGGGTGCTTGGTCTCCGGATAGATCCCGATCGTTCGGCCCAAGATGGTGCTTTGCGCCTTGGCCAGGTCGATTACCTCTTGAAAGGTCGGGATCTCAAATAGGCGATTATAGTTTTGATCTCTCCCGTTCAGCGGCTGGATCGCCCGGAGGGTTTTGATCTCCGCCAGGGTGAAGTCACTTGCAAACCAGTCGGTCACCGAAACGCCGTCGAGCATCTTGGTGGTCTTGCGGCTGGCAAATTCAGGACGGGCGGCCACGTCGGTGGTTCCGCTGAGCATCGGTTCATGACGCGCAATGAGAACGCGGTCCTTGGTGGAGACGAGATCTGGCTCGATGAAGTCAGCTCCCAATTCGGTGGCCAGCTTGTAGCTCGCGAGGGTGTGTTCGGGCCGGTAACCGGCCGCTCCCCGGTGCCCGACAACAAGTGGATCCTTGCCTGTCAGCGTGGGAAAGGTCCCGGGTACAAATAGGTCGCGAAGGGCTTGGGTGAACTTGATCTTGACGAACTCATTGTTATCCGAGGTCCCGGCGATGCGCCCAGCAGTGAAGGGGTAATTGTTGTCGTTCAAGACCAGCAATTCGTTCGTGGCCGTCATGATCAGGCCCTCGATCGTCGAGAAGGGCATATTGTGTTCCACGTTCGTGCTGGCCAGTCGCTTTGGGTCCGCGATGTGCAGCAGATCCACCAGCAACGTCTTGGCGACAAACCCGCTCGAATCCTGGCGGTTGAAATCCAATAGGAAGATCTTTTTGAAACCCGAAGACGCGTCGGCCAGATCTGTCTCCGTCAGGATGAATTTGTCGTTGCCCACGGGTGAAAGGTCGCCGATGTGGTGTCCGTTCGCCCGGGTATTGTCCATTTTATAGAAAAGCTGTCGGCCCGTGTAACGCTTCGTAAGAGTGTCAAACTCGTTGATGATGAGCTTGCGTTGATCGGGATCGCTGAACAGTGGCCCTTCCAGGATGGGATAGAGCTTTGTGCCGTCCGCGCTGATCCCCATGCCTTCGAAGCCGCGACTGGCTGGCAACGTGGCGGCATTGGTTCCGAGGAACGGGTTGCTGGGAGACTGCACGCCCGCCAGCGGGAATGGCGTGTCGAGCACCTTGCCGGCCGAATCCGTATGCAGGAGAAACGGACCGAACTCGTCGCCGAACCAAAGAGTTCCATCCGCCGCCTTGCGGACGGACTCGACATCAAAATCGGCACCGGTGAGAAGGCGCCCAGCGATGATCGTGGCATCCACGGGAATATTGGTCTTGCCGTTCGGATAAAAGGCCTGGTCCGCGACGATCGGGAAGTTCACCTTGCGATCAGGATCGTTCAGCGTGACGTTGCTTTTGTAGGCGACGGTTCCCGTGCCGGCCGTGCTGGTCTTGAAATCCACGGTCACGTTGTGGAAGCGGAGCAAGCTGTCCGCCGAGTTGGCCTTGGCCCCGAAACCATTGTCGGTCAAAACCAGGTAGCCGCCGCTGCCGTTATCGAGAACGGCGGAGAAGCCCTGAACCGGCTGCTGGTTTGTGAACGGAACAGCAACGCTGTTGGCTGTGGTGATAAACTGACCCGAAGACGGCCCGGGCGCGAAGGTCGCGGAGGGCAACTTGGCGAATCCGGAGATCTCCTGCGCGAAGCCCCGGTCCGACGAGAGGCTGACTATGGTCCAGACTAACAGGCCGGCGAGCGAATGGTATCCAAACAGTTGGGTTCTGTGTTGTGACATAGATTTGTGTTTGATTATATTCATAGCTTATATGAAAAGCCGTCGGATTTTACAGGAAACAAGGAGAGGCCTTTTTCCCAATTGGATTTTTTAGCGATCTGCCATTTGACCACAAGTTACGATCCACCGGCCACAGTGTCTTTCCGATGACCCATGACGGATCCAGCGTTTTTGCGCCTATTTTCGATGATTTGGCCTGTTCCTACAAAAACGAGGGTTCGATTCCCTTCACCCGCTCCACTGATTATCAAGCACTTGCGACGGATTGCAGTAAAAGTGCAGTAAAATGACTGAGGCAGCACCCCGGCTTCAGTCCTCCTCGAAACACTCGGTTTTTCGGCATCGCCGTCGGAGTTCGATTCCAAAGGGTCCGTGAGCAAGAGTGTTCTTGACCCGAATTGCCTTCGCGATCGGCCTCTCACCGACGCTCCGGGAGTGCAGTAGTGCAGTTGACCTCATGCGGATACTTCAACCGCCGATTCGAACCTCCAGGAGTCCGTTCGGATCATAATCCGGTGTGCCGCCGCTGCTGGCAGACCGGGGACAACGAGCGCATTTCATTTGCCAGTGTTCACGAAAATAGTAATGTTCACGGTTCTGTGAACACGGCTCCTATCATGAACATAAGGGTTCTCTCAGGATCGGCGTTGGAGAAAGCTCTAGCGGCGAAGCTGGAGGAATTGCTGCGCGGCGTGGACTGGCTGCGCGGCTGGCAGGTTGAGCATGTGGGCGGCACGTCGGACGCGGGATTCGATCTGTTGGCTACCGTCCCGCTGCCCGGCGGGGGCAAGGCGGCGTTGTGCGTGGAATGCAAAGCCGAGTTGCGCCCGAGCGTTTTCCGGACGCTGGCGGACAGAAGCTTTTCACCGGCCGGTCAGCCCAAAGTGGTTGTTCCGGTGCTGGCGTTGCCGTGGGTGTCGCCGCGCGTGGCCGAGTTGTGCGCGGAACATGGATGGAGCTGGTTCGACTTGGCGGGAAACCACCGGCTGGATGTTCCTGGCCTGCTTCATCTCCATCGCACGGGCAACGAATCCGTGCATGTGCGCCCACGCCCGACGGCAAACCTGAGCACGCGGGAGGCGGGGCGTGTCATCCGCGCACTGCTCCTGCCGGAGCAAGCGGGGAAGCGGTGGACACAGCGGGAAATGCAGAACCACTGCCAGCCGAATGTGAGCCTCGGCTTGGTGAACAAAATGGTGCGCCATTTGCGCGACGAGGCGTTCGTCGAGGGCGCTGAGGACGGCGGCTTTCGGCTGCGCGAGCCGTTGAAGCTATTGTTCGCGTGGCGTGATGCCTATCGCTTCAACCGTCACGAGCGGCGGGGCTATTTCACCTTGTTGCAGGGGAAAAAGCTGCGCGATGCGCTCGCAGGACTCGGCCCGCAGACTGGCGGCTTCGCAGTCTACGCGTCGTTTTCGGCAGCGGAATTTCAAGCTCCACATGTGCGCCAGCCCAAGACGTGGATGTATGTCCGCGAGCAGGACGTTTCCAAGTTCGAGGCACTGGTTGAAGCCAAGCGCGTGGACTCGGGCGAGAACCTCGTGGTGCTGATTCCCGACGATGACGGCGTGTTCTATTTGGGCGATGGAGGAACGATGGGCGACCACCGGATGAGTTGCACCAACGCGGTGCAGACGTATGTGGATTTGTATCACTGTGGTGCCCGCGGTGAAGAAGCGGCGGAGGCGCTATTGAATCAACGCCTGAAGCCAGAATGGAAACTGAGAGGGCTGAACGTATGACGCACGAGCCCCGGAACGAGTCGGACTACAGCCAGCGACAAACGATGGCAGCGCGGCGCGTCTTGGTGGACGTGGGCCAGGTGCTTGCGTCCTTCGTGGATTGTCTCGTGGTGGTGGGTGGATGGACGCCGGACTTGTTGTTGCCGGACGCCGACGAACCGCACGTGGGCAGCATCGACGTGGACTTGGCTTTGGATGCCGCCAAACTGAACGACGGGCGTTACGCCGAATTGGTGAAGCTGTTGCTGGACACGAAACGCTATCGCGTTGGCGAGAAGGATTTCCAATTGGTGGTCGAGGTGGACCTCAAAGACGGAGAAAAGCCCGTGCAGGTGGAGGTGGAGTTTCTTGCACCGAAAGCGGTCAAGCTGAAGAAGAACAAACCCAAGCTGCTCCAAGATTTTCGAGTGCTCCAGATCGACGCTTGCAGTGAGGCATTCCACAATCCGGACGAACTCACGATCTCAGGCGAAAATGTGCGTGGTGCGACGAACACGGTCCGACTACGGGTTGCTTCCTTGGCCGATTTTCTGGTGATGAAGGCGCACGCCATCGGTGGGCGAGACAAGCCGAAGGATGCCTACGACTTCTGCTACTGTCTGGAACACTTCCCGGCCGGAATGAACAAACTGGCCGAAGGGTGGAGGAATCGATCCCGGGAGAAGAACATCGCCAAAGCGATTGAGATTCTGCGGGAGAAGTTCGCCAACGTGGCCGCCTTCGGTCCGCAGCAACTGGTGGAGTTCCATTCTGCGCCTGACGCCGACACTCAGGCAATGCACGCCCGTCGCGCCTACGAACTGGTGCATCGATTTCTGAGTCTGTTGTGACTGATCAAAATGGGCAAACGAGCAGCGCGTTTTTGGCGCCACGACTGCGGGAGCATTTGGCATGAGCGGGCGGGCTCCACGATGAGCGCATCCGGCTCCAATGAGGCAAAGCTTGCGGAAGCGCTTACCTTCATAATTGGACAATTCGCCAACTGCTCTCGTCGGCTACCTGCTTGTGCCGTGGATGCCGACACGACCGAGAGGGGGCATCACCGGCGTCTCACTATCGGTCGGAAGAGCTGTTCGGCGGACTGAAGACGCCGACATGCCGGGTTGTCATCGCTTTTTCGACGCATAGGGGTCGCTGGCAGCAGCTCTGAGCCTGTACCCATTTGCGTCGAACAAGACGTGATGTTCGGCGATGAACCGCATGTCGTCGTCGAAGCTTTTCAAACGTCGATCCACCAGGGCCTTGATCACCGGATTTGCCTCCCACTGATCACCCAACTGTTTTCGCATCAGGGTCTGGTAGTCGGAGTTTCCGTTGACCCTGTCCATGACGAAGATGTTCCAGATTGTGACCGCGAGCCCGAATCCCTGCTGGATGGTCTCTCGGGGCGTAGTTGAATCCACGTGCATCAACAATGGTTGGGCAAAGTCGATGATCGTCTCGGAAATCTTACAGGTCGGAAAACTTGGCGATGACATCTGCGGTAGAACTATCGTAATCCTCGAGCAAATTCACGCTTTCGCTCGATGCAGCGTCACAAGGCCGGGGTCCTGCTCGGAACACGTGCCGTAACTGACTTGCCGAGGGCCAAGACGCCCGAGTTGCCGTCGCCGGCAGTATGCGGCAACTCTTTCCCCGATGTCGGCTACTTCACTCATAAGATCCTCGCCGGGGCAGGTTTCTACTCGGGTCCGGATGCATTTGGACGTGGGCGGTGAACGGTTGGCGGTGAATCAACTGGGGCCTGATTTCGCGCTCGTCGAATCGACTGCAAACCACCTGCCGGGCCCGGCCAATCTGTCGGTTACGGTGGACGAAGCCCTGACGGTTCGGCCAGTGTTTTTGCCCGAAGGCATCCAGTCCGGCGTTGGGCGGATCCGGCTCGCATTAAGTTGATAGCTCTGGACCCCCCCGAGGGGCTAGAATTTAGCACCTAGGTTGCGCTGAAAAAACGCGTCGGCCGATTGTCATACAGTGTCATACGGATGGCCCCCTGGTGGCTGACAAATCGCGCATTTTGCGCCCATTTTCGATGATTTTGGCTGTTCCTACAGAAACGAGGGTTCGATTCCCTTCACCCGCTCCACTTTTTTCCTGAGCAAATTCGTAGTTTTTCCGGGCACTGTCCTTCGCGTGTCCTACGAAGCCGCCCGGATTCGCCCTGTTTTCTTGGGTTTTCAGACCGGGAATCCAAGCCGTGATTCAGGGGTAGGTGACCCTTCCTGACGGGTTGGCGCTTTCCCAAGTTCCTCGGCTTCCCAGTAGATAAAATGCCACTCGTGGCGCTTTATGGCTATCTGCTAAAGCGTCTTAAATGGCGTTTTAAATCGACAAATTAAGATAATACGCCATTTTAGGCGTGTATGAGGATTGACCCCAAGATGACCGACGAAGTGCTGTTGCGGCTGGTCGGGGAGCGGCTGTCCGGTTGCCGGCTGGCGCGCAACCTCACGCAGCAACAGTTGGCGGAACAGGCGGGACTCGGCCTGCGGACGGTGCAACGGCTCGAACTGGGGGCGGCGGCGACGCAGTTGTCGGGATTCATCCGCGTGTGCCGGGTGCTCGGGCTGGTCGAGAATCTTGAGGCATTCATCCCGCAGCCAGCGGTGAGCCCGATGGCGCAACTCCAGCAGGCGGGCCGGAAGCGCCAGCGGGCGACGGGCAGGAAAGCGGCGACGGGCGGGTCCAAAAAATGGACGTGGGGTGAACAGGCATGATCGCCAAGGTTCAGCTCTGGGGCCGGACGATCGGCGCAGTGTCGCTCGACGAAGGACGCGAGGTCGCGGCATTCCAATACGACGCGGACTTCGCGCGCAGCGGGATCGAGTTGTCGCCGCTGGTCATGCCGCCGAGCGAGCGGGTGGTTGAATTTCCCGCGCTGCCCCGGAACACCTTTCACGGTTTGCCGGGGCTGCTGGCGGATTCGCTGCCGGACAAGTTCGGCAATGCGCTGATTGACGCGTGGCTGGCGACGCAAGGCCGCACGCCGGAAAGTTTCAACGCAGTGGAGCGGCTCTGCTACACCGGCACACGCGGGATGGGCGCTCTGGAATTTGCGCCAGTGATAGGTCCGAAATCGCGCAAAGCGTCGAAGATCGAAGTGGACGCACTGGTGCGACTGGCTGGAGAGGTGTTGACGCATCGCGGCGATTTGCAGGGACACTTTAACGCAGCCGGGAAGGAGAAGGCGCTGCGCGACATCCTGAGCGTGGGCACGTCGGCTGGCGGCGCGCGGGCCAAGGCGGTGATCGCGTGGAATCGCGCGACGAACGAGGTGCGCTCGGGGCAGATCGCGGCGGGCGACGGTTTCGATTACTGGCTGCTGAAATTCGACGGCGTGGCGGGCAACAAGGACAAGGAGCTGGAAGACCCGAAAGGTTACGGCGCCATCGAGTATGCCTATCACCTGATGGCCAAAGCGGCGGGCATCACGATGAGCGAGTGCCGACTGCTGGAAGAGAACGAGCGGAGGCACTTCATGACGCGCCGCTTCGATCGTCTGGCGGGCGGGGCGAAGCTGCACATGCAGTCGCTCTGCGCACTGGCGCATTTCGATTTCAACCAGGCCGGAGCCTACAGCTACGAGCAGGCGCTGCTGACGATACGCCAGCTCAAGTTGCCGATGGCGGCGGTGGAGGAGCAGTTCCGCCGGATGGTCTTCAACGTCGTGGCGCGGAATCAGGACGACCATGTGAAGAACATCGCCTTCCTGATGAACCAGCAGGGCGAGTGGTCACTCGCGCCCGCCTTCGACGTGACTTACAGCTACAACCCATCCGGCTTGTGGACGGCCACGCATCAGATGACGCTCAACGGCAAGCGGGACGGTTTTGCTCTGGCGGATTTCGAGGCGTGCGCGAAGGCAGCGCTGATGAAACGCGGGCGGGCTGCGACCATCATCGAAGAAGTTCGGGAGGCGGTGAAGCACTGGCCGGAGTTTGCAGCGGAAGCAAAGCTCTCAGGCAAGTGGCAGAACAAGATTCAGAAAACCCACCGGCTCAGTTTCTCCAAAGCCTGAGCCTCAACGAAAAAGGGTCGGTCCTCACTATTGACACAAACTTTTTCGTGCTGACTTCCGGATCGCCTCTGGATTGCGCCGGTTCGTGCGGGTTTTGAACCTATTGGGGGAGTTGTGTCAATAGTGAGGACCGACCCGTATTGGTTGGGTTTCCTCGATTCCGTTGTCCTGAGCACATGGTTTCCCTAGGTTCTTCAAACCATGAAATCTCGATGGAATTTCGGCGGGCGTGGTGCTGTTTCGGGTTGGATGGGCAGTGCCTGGATCATCGCCTTCTGTGGTTTTGTCATGCAGTCCATGGCGAGTGAGCCTCGGGTGCTTTGGCACTCGCAGCCGGTGAAACCCGGTCAATCGGTCTTGATCTATGGCGATGAGCTGGCCGCCGCTCCGGTGGTCGGAGGACGGTTGGACGACGGTCCCGCTGGAATGCCCGGTGATGGAAAGGGGGCGGTTCCAGTCTTCAAGTCCCGGCCTCTGACGGTGATCCAGGCGAGGGAACGGGCCTTGAAAGCCATCCTCCCGGATGAAGCCCCCGGTGTTTACGCGCTGACGGTCGGGGCGGATCCGCACTCCCAGAGAATTCTGGTCAACGCCCCACAGGTTTGGTGGGGCCGGGGTGCTCAACGGTTGGAGGCCGTGCCTGGTGAGGATCTGCGGCTCTTCGGACTCGGCCTGGGTTGGCGGGGCGTCCATGAGGCTTTGGCCGGAGAACCTCCGAAAAACCCGGGGACGCGCATCGTGCTTCAGGGACCGCGAACGAACGAGTTGGTCGTTGCCGATGCGGATCTCTATTCAGCGCGCGCGCCGTTGCCTGCAGACCTGCCCGTCGGCGAATACACCGTCTGGGTGCACAACGGA
>Ga0214923_10008313_pt1 | contig 11081 bp, 9 predicted proteins | sample LL1510_MetaG_FD_177993 | JGI IMG/M metagenome (GOLD analysis project Ga0214923, IMG submission 177993) | Freshwater microbial communities from Lake Lanier, Atlanta, Georgia, United States - LL-1510 | ecosystem: Environmental > Aquatic > Freshwater > Lake | place: USA: Georgia | collected 2015-10-15 | reverse complement strand
CCACATGCCACGCCCAGCAGCAGTAAGTGTCGCCAATGGCTCGTCTCAGGTATTAATTCGCAGAGAAACCATTGATGATTTACTTGCCTTAGATGCTGGAACTAACTAGCTTTTTCATTTTCAATTAATCGAACTAGTAATCGATTAAATTCAAAAATTGCAGTTGCAATCATCACTGCGGATCCAATGAATAATAAACCGCGTAACGCAACCTGAGTATTCATCACTATGAAGGCACCGAGTGCGACCAGAATTATTGCACGAGCAAATGAAACCCAAACGTTTGCCGGACGAGCCCAAATCTTATTCCAAGTTTTCGCAACTTCACTTGGCACATCAACATCAGGCAAAACTCCACCAAGCAAGGTGTATGCCATTCCACCTGCAACGATCAGAATTGCAGCCGGAATCCAGAAAGCAGCATCAAATTGATTCCACGAAGCAATCAAATAAATCCCGATGTTTGGATCGCGCCCAAAGATATTTGCAACAAGCCAAATCGCGCTACTGATTCCAGCAATAATTCCTCCTGAAATCATTACGGACTTTGCAACGCGTTGTGCGCCTTGGCGACGGTAAGGCGCGAGCAAAATTACAGCTAAGAAAATGATGCCTGCCGCGATTGGTAAGTAAAGCGCAAGAGAGTCAGAAATCTTCAAAACTTTTTGCAACGTGTTAATTGTCGCCAAAATACTTCCTGCAGGTGGTTCTAAACTAAGCTCGGCAATCGGTTCAATACCAAGTTGGGGCGCAAACATATTTACTTTTTCAATCGCAACATTTGCGGTATTAGTAAATTCAAGCTTTAGTGCTTGTCCTTTTACAAATGCGTCGCGCAACTGAACTGCTGCGCCACGAATTGGTTCCGAAAGTGCATCGCTCGCCAGAATCTTAGACGCAGCATTTTCGATAACTGGCCGAAAGGGAGCAGCATTTGGCGCCTTTTCGATTACTACGTCAGTTAGTTGAACGCTCATCTTGGCAATTACGGTTGGATCGTGGCGAATGCTCTCAATATGGTCAGCTAACTTCGGGCCATTCAGCAGATTGTTATTCACGATTCCAGCAAATGCACCAAGCGTTATCGCAAAAGTGCCCAGAATTATTAGCACTTTGGAGAGCATGGCAAAAGACTTTGAATTTCTCATTTATTACCCCGTTGTTAGAAATCTTGTTGAAAGCCTATTTGATCAAACACACCAAATCCCTTCTTTTGGCTAGTTTCAAGGGTTTCTGCCAGACTTAGACCACACAGGAGCAACGGTTTTAGCCAGTTCTTGCACAGTATTAATGCGCGCTATTGATATGCACCATAAATAAGGAGAAGAAATGAGTTCCCCGCTAACAGTTGCACTACTTGGTGGCGGAACCGTGGGCGCATCAGTTGCCCAGTTGATTTCTGAAAGCGCAGACGATTTAACTGCCCGAATTGGTGGAGAACTTAAGTTAACCGGAATCGCAGTTCGTGATGCATCAAAACCACGTCCTGGTGTTGACTCCAAACTTCTAACTGAAGATGCAGCCGGACTCGCAGCTTCTGGCGCGGATATTGTCATTGAAGTTATTGGTGGAATCGAACCAGCAAAGACTTTGATTGAATCTGCAATTGCAAACGGTTCATCCATAGTTACAGCAAACAAAGCCTTGCTTGCTGCTCATGGTGCTCACCTTCACAAGTTAGCCGAAGAAGCTGGCGTAGATCTCTATTACGAAGCTGCAGTAGCGGGTGCAATCCCGTTACTTCGCCCACTGCGTGAGTCACTTGCTGGCGACAAAGTAACAAAGATTCTGGGAATTGTTAATGGCACAACAAATTTCATTTTGTCGAAAATGTATAACGATGGTGCCGACTATTCCGTCGTACTCAAAGAAGCCCAAGACCTTGGTTACGCCGAAGCAGATCCAACTGCAGACGTCGAAGGTTTTGACAGCGCAGCCAAAGCGGCAATTCTTTCGGGTTTGGCTTTTCACACAAACGTAACTGCAGATGATGTTTACCGTGAGGGAATGACAAAAGTCACCGCGGATGACATTGCGGCAGCTAAGTCACTGGGTTACGTAATTAAGCTACTTGCAATTGCCGAACTAACCGAAGACGACAAGGGCGTAATTGTCCGAGTTCATCCAGCGATGATTCCATTGACTCATCCGTTGGCAAGCGTGCGAGACGCATTCAATGCAGTTTTTGTGGAAGCTGAGGCAGCGGGTCAAGTTATGTTCTATGGCCGCGGCGCAGGTGGTGCGCCAACTGCAAGTTCAGTAGTGGGCGACGTTGTTGCAGCTGCTCGACACCGAATTACTGGATCCGTTGGTCCGGCCCAGAGTATTTATGCAGACCTTGAGGTGCGACCAATTGGTGAGGCGAAGACTTCCTATTATTTAAACCTAAAAGTTTCCGATGAATCCGGTGTACTTGCCGCAATCTCAAATGAATTTGCTAAGCATGACGTTTCTATTCAAGCGGTTCGCCAAGATGGTGAAGGCGATGCCGCAAGTTTGATTATCAGAACTCACGAAGCGCCCGAGAGTAGATTGCGTGCAACCGTTGATTCTCTCGAAAACATGACCGCAGTTCGTGAAGTTCTAGGTGTTATGCGCGTTGAAGGTGCAGGCGCTTAACTATGGCTCATATTTGGCGTGGAGTCATTGAGGAATATCGAGACAGGCTGCCAATCGCACCTAATGATGTCATCGTTTCATTAGGCGAAGGTGGAACCCCACTTGTATATGCCTGCACATTGTCAGAACTAACTGGCGCCAAGGTTTACCTAAAAGTTGAAGGCATGAATCCAACTGGATCTTTTAAAGATCGCGGTATGACTATGGCCATTACTGATGCTGCCCGAAATGGTGCCAAGGCTGTTGTTTGTGCATCGACCGGAAATACCAGTGCCTCAGCTGCTGCTTATGCAACTAAAGCTGGAATGAAAAGTGCAGTTTTAGTTCCGCAAGGAAAAATTGCTATGGGCAAATTGGCACAAGCGGTAATTCATGGCGCCACAATTTTGCAGGTCGATGGCAACTTTGATGATTGCTTGGATATCGCACGTGCCCTAGCTGAAAACTATCCAATCGCACTTGTTAACTCGGTAAACCCAACTCGACTACAAGGCCAAAAAACTGCGGCATTTGAAATTGTTGATGCGTTAGGTGATGCACCCGACATACATTGCTTGCCAGTTGGAAATGCCGGAAACATTTCTGCATATTGGATGGGCTTCACTGAGTACTACCATGACAAAGTTTCAACTCAACTTCCACAACTTTGGGGATTCCAGGCAGCAGGAGCCGCACCATTTGTTGCCGGCCATCCAATCGAAAAGCCAGAAACTATTGCAACAGCAATTCGAATTGGAAAACCGGCATCTTGGGATTTGGCAGTTGCTGCCCGGGATGATTCTGGTGGCTTAATTGACGCAGTAACTGATGATCAAATTTTGGATGCGTATCGGATTCTGGCTGATAAAGAAGGTTTCTTCGTTGAACCATCAAGTGCTGCTTCAGTTGCCGGGTTACTGCAGCAAGCAAGTCGTGGTTTAGTCGACGCTGGATCCACCATTGTTTGCACAGTAACTGGAAATGGTTTGAAAGACACGCAGTGGGCATTGGAAAGTGCCAAGGATCCAGTTGTCGTTCCAGTTGATGTTAAGGCAGCTGCTGCTGCACTAGGTCTTGCCTAATGTCTCGCATAGTTTCAGTTTCAGTTCCCGCAACTAGCGCAAATCTTGGCCCCGGTTATGACGCACTCGGATTAGCACTAGAAATTCGTGACTTTGTAAACGCGCAATTTACTGACGACAACAAAGTAACCGTAGTTGTAACTGGTCAAGGTGCTGACAAACTTCCAACAAATGAAACCCATTTAATTGCTAAGACAATCATTGATGCCTGTAAAGTATTTGGAACTGAAGTAACTGGACTTCATGTCGAATGCAAGAATGCAATCCCACAAGGTCGGGGATTGGGATCAAGCGCCGCAGCAATCGTTGCTGGGCTAGTTCTGGCAAGTGAATTAACTTATGCCCGTGCCAGTGAAGATGAGTTACTACAAATGGCAAATGCAATTGAAGGTCATCCAGACAATGTTGCGGCTTGCTTACTTGGTGCAATGACTATTGCTTGGCTCGAAGAAGATGGCAAAGCAAATTCGGTTTCGATGAATGTTCATCCTGACGTTTCTCCAGTGCTGGGTATTCCAGCAACTGAACTCGATACTCATAAAGCTCGTGGCTTAATCCCAGATTCAATTCCACACGTTGATGCTGCATTTAACGCTGGTCGATCTGCGTTATTAGTTGCAGCGATGATTGGCGATCCCGACTTCTTGCTGGAAGCTACCGAAGATAAATTGCACCAGCCATTCCGTGCCCAGGCTTACCCAGAATCCATGGTGCTAATTGCCCAACTTCGGGATGCTGAAATCGCAGCCTGCATAAGTGGCGCTGGACCAACAGTTATCGCCCTTTGCACCTCAGATCAGGTAGCCCAAGCCGCTGAAATCATTGCAAAATCTGGGTTTACCGCAGCCCCCGTGGCAGTGGCCGATCAGGGAGCAATTGCTGACAATAACGACGAAGCTGCCAGCGAAGACTGAAACTGCTGATTTCAAGGCAATTTCACACCAAAGTACTTGACCTGCTAGTCTTATGGCATCGGTTGAATCTCTTTCACCGAAAATCCCGCAAAAATTTTCGCGAAATTTCCGTGTATTACTTGCTGGATAGAAAACCACTCAAAACACAAAGGACACATACGTGACCGAGACAACTGCCCAAGACAAAGGGCTGAACTCCAAACTTCTTCCTGAACTTAAGACCATGGCTGCTGGCCTGGGAATTGATGGCGCATCAGGTATGCGCAAAGCCGAACTTGTTAAGGCAATTGGTGCCAAGCAAGGTGGCGGTCGAGGCAGTCGTTCTGCATCCCGCCCAGCCGGCGCTGTAAAGAATGAAACTGCAAGCGAAGAGCGCGCTCCACGCGAAGAGCGCGAAGAACGTGCACCTCGCAATACCGACAACGATGGCGAAGGTAGCGATCGCAATGATCGTAGTGACCGTAATGACCGCGGCGACCGCAATGATCGCAACGGACGCAACCGACGTGGACGTGATCGCAACGATCGCAACAGCAATGGTCGCAATAACCGCGGTGGCCGCGGCGGAGATCGCGATTACGATTTAGAAGTTTCCGAAGATGATGTTTTGCTGCCAGTTGCTGGAATCATCGACATTCTCGATAACTATGCATTCGTTCGAACATCTGGTTACTTGCCAGGTCCAAACGATGTTTATGTATCTATGGGCTTAGTAAAGCGTTTTTCACTTCGCAAGGGAGATGCAGTAACCGGTCAGGTTAAGCAGCCACGTGAAGGTGATCGCCCCCAGAAGTTCAACCCACTTGTTCGCATCGAATCAATAAATGGTCTTGAACCAGATGAAGCTATCAAGCGCGTTGATTTCGGCAAGCTAACTCCGCTTTACCCACAAGATCGTTTGCGTCTTGAAACCGTGCCAAACAACTTAGTTACTCGCGTAATTGATTTGGTTGCACCGATTGGTAAGGGTCAGCGTGGTCTGATTGTTTCGCCACCAAAGGCTGGCAAGACCATGATTTTGCAGAACATTGCAAATGCGATTGCTGAGAACAACCCTGAAGTTCACTTGATGGTTGTTCTAGTTGATGAACGCCCTGAAGAAGTTACTGACATGCAACGTTCGGTAAAGGGTGAAGTTATTGCTTCTACTTTCGATCGTCCGGCTGAAGACCACACCACGATTGCCGAACTTGCAATTGAACGTGCAAAGCGTTTAGTTGAAATGGGACATGACGTTGTAGTTCTTTTGGACTCAATGACCCGTCTTGGTCGCGCTTACAACCTTTCCGCCCCTGCATCCGGTCGTATTCTTTCCGGTGGTGTTGACTCAGCTGCGCTGTATCCACCAAAGAAGTTCTTTGGTGCTGCTCGCAACATCGAAGAGGGTGGCTCGCTAACGATCTTGGCAACAGCCCTTGTAGATACCGGATCCCGAATGGACGAAGTTATCTTCGAAGAATTCAAGGGAACTGGCAACATGGAACTTAAGCTTGATCGTCGCCTGGCAGATCGCCGTATCTTCCCAGCGGTTGACGTTGAAGCATCAGGTACTCGCCGTGAAGAGATTCTCCTTGCTGCAGATGAGCTAAAGGTAATTTGGAAGCTTCGCCGAGTTCTTCATGCACTTGATTCTCAGCAAGCACTTGAGTTGTTGCTAACCAAGCTTCGTGAAACCAAGAGCAACCTTGACTTCTTGATGCAGGTTCAAAAGACCACACCTGAAGCACCAGGCGGCATGGGATCCGATTCGATGGATAGCGTCGACTAAAGGAATTATTGAAAGGTCCGGCATTCATCAGAGTGTCGGACCTTTTTCAATTAGTCAGACCAGCTCCACGAGTAGATTCAATTTGTGCGCCTTAAGTTTTGGATGATTCTGATTGAAAGTGCGCTCGTAGTTGTGGCAGTGGTCGGAATTGTCTTCGCGATCAGTATTTGGCAAAACTCATCCAGTGATCCCGATGGTGGATGTCAGCAAACTTTGGTTGTCGGTAAATCGGTTGAAGGAATCTCAATTGAGGCTTGTCAGTTAAATGGTTCAAATCCAGAAGCCGAAAATACCTTGCTTGTAGTTGGAACCATCCATGGTGATGAACCCGATGGCAAGCGGGTAGTGGATGAGCTTTTAACAGAGGCAGTTCCAGCCAACACTGAAATCTGGGTTCTTAGGGATGCAAATCCGGACGGTGCTGCATTGGTAACGCGGCGTAATGCGCACGAAGTCGACATCAATCGCAATTTTCCGATCAAGTGGAAGCCGTCAGATCCTTTGGCCCGAACTTATAGCGGACCAAGCCCAGCAAGTGAACCTGAAACTTTGGCACTAATGAATGCTGTTGAAACCATTAAGCCAACTCGCATTGTGGTTTTTCATCAGCCATACGCGCAAATTGATTGCCCACCTGAGCGGTCAACCGAAATAAGCGATCGGCTATCTCAATTAACCGGCTTTAAGTCCGAGTGCATTCCTGGTGAAAAATCTGGTTCACCAACCAACACTTATACGGGGACATTTACGATTTGGGTAAATTCGACATTTCCTGAAACCACAGCAGTCACATTCGAATTAGGGCTGGCAACAATGGATGCAAAGATTCAGACAATTGCCAAAGCCTTACGTGTAGTTGCAGCAGAAACGGCATACTTACCTTAAGAGGTGCCAGATGAAAACCACTAAACAATTTTTGCTCTCAGGGGCAGTGCCAGATGGAATGTCATTAGTTGCGCACGGAAAAGAATTGGGCAGCCAAGTAACCATGGGTGTTAGCGCATTCTGCAAATTTCATGGTGTGAGTTCTGAACTTGAGTACAAATTGAAAATGGCTCAAGCAGGTAGAACCATGACAGCGCTAACAATCGGTTTGACGGATTGGCCCGAAACCAAAAAGGGTCTTGAAAAAATATGGAAAGAAACTGCCGATCGGGGATTCTTTATCGACCGATTCATAATTGCTTTGGATCGTCGAATGGGGCTGCCTCCAGAGTTTCGGGCTGGCGCTCTAAAAGAAACCGGCCCTATGCTGAATTCGGATCTGGAATGGAATGAAGTAGCCCAGTCAATTCAAATTCAACCCCACATGGGCGACATGATGATCGGCTCACCTTCGTCGGTTGACAATACTCGTCGCGCTTTAACTGCAGGTGTGAACTACATCGGCAACTTATCCCAATTCGCTTGGAAGTATCCGGGATGGCCAGGTGACGATGTGGAACAAATGAGTGAAGTTGTAAAAGCCTTAGGCATGATGGCAAGCAAGGCAGCGCAAGGCGCAGTGGTTCACTCTTATTTGGACGATGGGTTCCCAGCCCAATTCGGGGATTACTCCTCTTACATTGGTTGGGCAAAATTCGAAAGGTATGTTGTCGAGGAATTGATCGGCGCAAAGCTTGCACATGCCTATGGTGGATTAACACACGACCCAATTACTAAGACCGTTGTGACAATGGCTGTGGAATCGCTGCGGCCGCCAGATGTTTGCTCGTCGTTCTATTTTGGAAACACAACTAGGTACACCGAAAATATCGAGCAGAATTACGGAGTGCTTGGCGTTGATGTTCTCTACATGATGCTTGCAGATAGACATTTACAAGCCGGGTCTTCGATCATGCCGGTTCCAGTTACTGAAGCCATCCGAGTTCCAACTCCCGAAGAAATTATTGATGTCCAAACAATTGCCCATCACACAAAAGCGAAGTTAGATTCCATTTACGAAGTTACCAATTGGCAGAGTCTTGAGATGCGAAGTCAAGAGCTAGTTAAAAATGGAAACAAGTTCTTTGACAATTTGATGAACGGATTATCGGAACTTGGAGCGGATATAAAGGACCCGTTACAGCTGCTTCTAGCAGTGCGCAGATTGGGTCCCAGCCAACTCGAGCGTAACTTTGGCGTAGGCACACCTACTGAAGATCCGCTTTTTGATGGCTATGAACCGTTAGTTCCAACCGATGTTTTAAAAGACTTTCTTGCTGAGCGGGCAAAGATTAGAGAAGTAGTGCGCCCAGCAAACTGGATTCTCAATAAATCTCACAAGCCAATAGTTGCCTCAAGCGATGTCCATGAAATTGGTATGCGCCTAGTAATCGACGCCGTTGAAAGTTTGGATATAAAACCAATTATTGGCACCGTGGGTATTGATCCTGATGAGTTAGCTGAATTGGCCCTGCAAGAAAATGCCACAGCCGTTTTGATTTCAACTCACAACGGCATGGCACTAAGTTTTGCCGAGAACCTGCTAGCGGAACTTGCGCTTCGAGATATTTCACCCCAGGTAATCATTGGCGGTCGCCTTAACCAGGAAATTGAGGGAGAAGAGATGCCGGTAGACGTTACTGAACAGCTAATTGCCCTAGGAATTGATGTTTGCTTTGACTTAAAGGATCTGGCAAAGCTAATTCATAACTAGAGACTGAAACTTGGGTACTCATCCGTTACTAGCAAGAACGCATATCCATAAACTCGATTCCAATATTGAGTTACTCCGAGAAGTACATCAGCACTGAAAGCTGGCATTTTGCCGGTGAATAAAATCGTGAACCAAGTAAAGACCAGTACTGCTAAGCCGTAAATTACGTAAACAAATCCGACTAAATAGAGAGGTAATGCGAGCAGCCACTTAACAAGTGGCAGGTAACGATTAAGTTTTGCGCCACCTTCAACGTCTGGGAAACTGATCTTTACATCGTCACTTTCTTCAATTGATGGATAGTTGTCATTGAGTAAAAAGATGTAGGCACTCAATCGAGTTGAAAGTGCTAAAAGTGACTTATTGAAATCCAAGATGTAAGAAGGGTAAATTCCGCGAAAAACTAGGGCAAGCAATACTGGCAAAAACAGCAAACCAGACAAGAAAGCCGATGACTCACTGCTGCCAGACCAGGCCGTAAAGGCTGAAACGAAGATCGCGATTGGCACTACTAAGAAAATTCGAAGCGCCACCGACATGCGATCGCGATTATCTAGTTGGACTGTAATTACGGTTTCAATTTGATTACTCATAATTACAGAGTAACAAGTGGAATTAGGAAACTTTGACGTTGCTTAGATCCAAATCGCGATATTTTCCAGATTTCGTGTAATCGCGGATTCGCTCAAAGCCATCAAAAACTTCAGCATATGAAGTAGCAAGTGGAGAGATCGCAAGGCGAATACTATTTGGCTCCCGATAGTCCGGAATAACTTTCATGTCATCGCGTAAGCCTCGTGCGATCTGCGCAGCATCTGGGTGGTAGATACTGATGTGTCCGCCTCGCAATTTTGAGTCTCGCGGAGTAACCAACTCATATCCGAGGGGAACTAGCCATTGATCGAATAGTTCAATCATCATGTCAGTGCCTTTTGAAGCTTTGACATTAATTTGCGCGATTGTGGCCTGCTCGATCATGCCAAATCCTTCATCGATGCAAAGTAAGCCAATTATCGAAGGGCTAGCAATTTGAAAACCGCGCATGCCTTCAACCTGTTCAAACTTTGATCCCATCAGAAACTGATTGCGTTGTGCAAACCAGCCTTGAATTGGCATTTGCAGCTCGGATTGAATTCGCTTGCTGACATACAACCAGGCAGGGGAGCCCGGTCCAGAGTTACCGTACTTATATGTACAGCCAACAGCTAAATCAACACCGTCACGATCAAATTGCATGTCAACTGCACCAACTGCATGACTTGCATCCCAAATCATCAGCGCACCGCTTGCCCGAACCAGATCAGTAAGTTCTTTAATGTTGTGAAGTGCACCAGAACGATAAGCGATAACCGAAAGAGTTACAAGAGCAACATCTTCATTTAAGTAAGGCTTGAGAATTTCTGTGGTAACCATTTCATAGCTAAAAGTTTCGCCATTGGTATGCTCCTTCAAATCATTTGGAATCATAACCAGATTCAAATCAAGTTCTTCAGCAATGCCTTGCATGATGTAACGATCGGTAGGAAAGTTAGCTTCATCAGTGATTATGGTTCGGCGTCCAGGACGGGCCGAAATCGCAGCCCTTACCAAACGATAAAAGTTAACGCTGGTGGTATCCATTGCCAGAGTTTGGCCAGCGGCTGCGCCGAGTGCTGCTCGGCCAATTAGATCGCCAGTAGTTTCGGCTTTATCGATCCACTCGCCCCAGCCATCAACGATCTTGGTTCCCCAACCTTCAATTAGAAACTTGTTGATGCTTTCTACCGTTGACTTAGGTAGCCTGCCAAGGGAATTGCCATCGAGGTAGCAAACCTCAGGATCTGTGAAAACGAACCGATCCCGGAATTCGGCGAGTGGATCCGTGGCATCGAGGTTGAGGGCATCCTGGCGGGTAAACATGAGACTTAGGCTATTCCCACCGGCTGGAATCCATAAACTTGAGCCGATAACAGGGCGTTTTGTGGGAATCCCCGAAAACTGGCAGAATCAAGGGGTTGGTCGGTTCACGTAAGGCATCCGAGCCTACGACCCGATCACAGTATTAATAAGGAGAAATCCGTGCAGACTGGCATTCATCCAGA
>Ga0214923_10008312_pt1 | contig 11081 bp, 13 predicted proteins | sample LL1510_MetaG_FD_177993 | JGI IMG/M metagenome (GOLD analysis project Ga0214923, IMG submission 177993) | Freshwater microbial communities from Lake Lanier, Atlanta, Georgia, United States - LL-1510 | ecosystem: Environmental > Aquatic > Freshwater > Lake | place: USA: Georgia | collected... | reverse complement strand
AGGCAAAGAAAAACCTGTAATGATGCGCCACAAGACTTCAGGCAAAGAAATTTCTGTTGTTCCATCTGGTGTCAAAGAAAAACAAAAACTTGGCTATGAAGTCGTTAAAGAAGAAGTAGAACAAATTGATGAAGTCAAAGTCGGTGACACCGTTCACGTTGGCATGGCCAAAAAAGGTGGTGCAGGATTCAAAGGCACCGTCCATAAGATTGATGGTGAAAAAGTCCATGTGAAAGTTGGCACAACAAAGTATGGTGACAGAATTGTTGCTGGTCAAATGAAGAACGTTACAAAAGAAGAAATGGAGATCGATTCATCAAAAAAAGCTAAGCCTGCCTTCAAAGACGCAAAGAAGGCAGGCGAGGATATGAATGATGACTGTGTTGCAGAAGGAAAATATCAAAAATTAACTACACAACAAAAATTTAAAAATTCTATGAAACGTGCTGGATATGATATGGATGCTAGTGCTAAAAGATTGCAAGATTTATTAGACAAGCAAAAGAAAGAGCGTGAGGAAAGAGAAAAGCGAAAAATGAATGAAGCCGCTGTTGGATCAGGAACTTCAATTAAAGATACTCAAGATCAAGCGAAACGTGCAAAACTTAATCTTCAAGCAGCAGAACTAAAACTGAAACAAGAAAAAGAACGTGCTGCACTTATGAGAAAGAAAAGTACATTAAGGGTTAAAGAAGAATATAATGAATTTAAAACTGGAGGAAAGCCATTAGAAAAAAAATTTGAAAAAGCATTCAAAAAAATGGGCATAAAGACTAATGTTAAAATTAGAACAGTTGGAAATATATCTGTTAATGAATTGTTTTTAAATTTTATTCAAGAGGCTGATAAAAAATCAAAGAAAGAAACAAATTCAACAGACAACAAAAAATCAGTCAAGTCTGGAGAAAAACTTTCTGGAAAACAAGAACCTATTACGATTGAACCTGAACTTAACGACGGAAATAAATGATAGAACTACCTCAAATTTATTGTGACATGGATCAAGTATTGGTAAATTTCATTGGTGGCGCAAACAAAGTTTTGTTGGCTAATGGTTTAGCCCCATTTAAACACACCGAAAAAGATGTGAAGTGGGAAGCATTGAGTAAAGAGCCTAAATTTTGGGCCAATCTTGAACCAATGCCTGATGCAATGACTTTATGGAGATTCATTCGACCATATAATCCTTATATTTTGTCTACACCATCAAAACGTATGCCCACATGTAAACCTGAAAAAATTGAGTGGATTAAAAAACATTTAGGTCGTGTTGATAAAATTTTTCTCGTCGCAAGAGAAGACAAACAAAAATATGCAATGACCGGCGAAAATCCAAATGTTCTGATAGATGATTATGAAAAAAACATTCAAGAATGGGAACGAAATGGAGGAATTGGTGTTCGTCATATAAATAGTATGAATACCATTTCACAATTAAGAAAACTAGGATATTAAGGGAGAAAACCATGGCACTATGGGGAAGCAGAGATTCATTTGCGGTTACCGGAAACGTTGCAGTCGTAAACACCTCAACAACTGTAACTGGAAATGGAACAACATTTTTAACACAACTTGAGATCGGCGATTCTATTTTTATCAATGGAAGACATCGTAAAATTGCAAATATCACAAGCAATACCGTATTGGTAATTGATACCGCATGGAATACTGCAAACGCAAGTGGTGTAACAATTACTGGGCAAGATTCGCCAAAATACGTTTTAGATTCTGACGTATCAGGAAATTTGATTTTTGGCGTAGATTCAACTGAAGCATCTGTAGCAAACAATCAGGCAAGAGGGTTACATACGCCAGGATGGGTTCGTTATGAAACATATACTGATGCTAATTCAAGAGTAAGACATAAATCTGAAGTATTAATTGCATTTTCTAGCATGACTGCTGATGCGAATACTGACGATACAATTTTACAAGATTCTTGATTTTACTTATTGACCTGAGTTCCAGGAGTAGCATTCCCCTTAAATGGGGTTTATAAAATAGGAGCATTAAATGGCAGATAAAAAAGTAACGCAGTTGACTGCACTAACTGCACCAGCAAATACCGATCTTTTACTGATCATTGACGATCCATCTGGATCCCCTGTCAGCAAAAAGATTGAATTGGAAGATTTGTTTGGTGCGTCGGCGCAAACAACATTCGCAATAATTGACCTAAATGTGACTGGCAATCTAACTTTAGGTGCAAACAATATAACATTAGATGTTGCAAACAATTTCACTATTACCCGTGGCGCTGTTATCAACGAAGATGGTGCTGATTCTGATACAAGAATTGAATCCGATAATGAAACAAACATGGTTTTCGTTGATGCATCTGCGGATAAGATTGGATTTAAAACAAATGCTCCAACAGAAACAATTGATGTAAATAGCGATGCGATTCGAATTCGTACTGCAAGAACACCAGCAAGCGGAAATAATACCGCTGTAGGATGGGGCGTGGGAACTATCACTTGGGACGGAAACTATTTGTATATTGCGGCAAATTCAACTAATATTATTAGGGTCGCCCTCACGGCTTTCTAAAATGCATGTTGTTTTGACAAATGAAAATTTTGATGAATATGCAGTAAGTAATTATATCAATCCTAATTGTATTTCTGTTTTAGAATTTATTGATGATTTAAAAATTATCAAATACATAAAAAGATTATTTAATAAGTATGTTCAAAATAAAGAACTAAAAGAAAGATTAATACTTAATCATATAATTTCTCTTTCAAATGTTTTTGGTGTGGAAGCGACAGTAAATATGTTGCAATTTAAAATCGAAAAAAAGAATCATCACATATTGAATGCATTTTTGCTTTATTTAAATTATATAGGCAGTGAAAATTTAGAAGTTTTAGATTTATCTTTATATAACAAATTAAAAAGAAATATTTAATGGCAAATTTAGTCGATTTATATTTAGTTTACAGAATTTTAAGACTGTTTACTACGCCATATACGGAATGGGACGCATTTAAAACTGGTGTGCTTGATGCTGAAGGAAATATTGTTCTACCTCAAGAAAAAAGAACACAAGAACAAAATGATTCGTTTAGTAAATTTGATTTACTTATTTTAAAATTAAAAAAAGTGTTAGAAAAACTTCCTTTTGGAAAAACAAGACTTGCAACATATGCGGCCGCACTTTTTTTAATCAAAGAAGAGAAAAATATAAATGCAAAAACTCTCGAAGAGCAATTTATAAACTATTACAATGATTATAAACTTTTAAATGAAAAATGGTCAGAAAAATATAAAAGAAGTATTGATTGTGATAATCCAAAAGGATTTTCACAACAGGCACATTGTCAAGGAAAAATAAAAAATGAAGATGCGCCAGTAAATTCAGTTGGTGGTGGAAATATTGCAGGCGCCATTGGCGATCCACCAATGGGGAAAAATGCACAAGCTGCATTTTTAAGAAGATTTGGAAAAAATCATGTATTTGTTGTTGATACTGAACGAATCAATAAGGCACGATTAGGGAAAAAGAAATATCATAAATACGAAAAGTATGTTGGGACAGATGAAGTTGGTAGTGCAATCAGAGAATACGGGAGAAAATATCCAAAACGCCCAATCATTTTACAAGATGAAAAAACGGGTGCTATGACATTTTTGCGCTATGGTCGTACTGATATGTTCACTGAGCAATACAAGGGGTAATTAAATGGATCAAATACTATGGATGTTTAGTTTTTTTCCTGTTTGGATTTATTATTTAATTTTAATTTGTGCTATACTAGGTCTTGTCGGCATAAATTTTTTGGTTAAATTTCCATTCATTTATAATTATAAACTCCCATTTCAAGTATTAATGGGATTGCTTTTAATTTTTGCTATATGGATGCAAGGATTTGTTACGAACGAAAATAGATGGAAATTAAAAATTAAAGAAATGGAAGAAAAAATTGCTCTTACTGAAGAACACTCGAAAAAAGAAAATATCATAATTAAAGAAAAAATTATAGAAAAAATAAAAGAAATTAAGGTAAAGGGCGATGTTATTTTTAAAGAAATTCCTGTGCCAGGCAAAATCATTGAAATATCTAAAGATATGTCTGCTGAAGAACGTGCAAAATTTGCCAATAAAATAAATGAGTATGAAGAGATACTAAAAAATTGTCCTATGCCTGAATTGGCCGTTGAAATTCATAATAAGGCCGCATTAATAAATAGTAAGAGTGAGAAAAAATGAAAATTTTAATTTTTTTCTTTGTTTTAATGATTTCTGGCTGTTCAATGTTTAACCGATCTGTGCCAATTGCGCCGCAATGGCCAGATGTTCCAGAAGAATTGAGAAATAAATGTGAAACACTCAAAACAATCGTTGGTGATAAAATTACTATAACAGACATGATGAAAGTTATTGTAGAAAACTATACACTCCATTATGAATGTTCATTGAAAGTTGATGGATGGAATGAATGGTATAATTCTCAAAAGAAAATTTATGAAACCGTAATACCCGAAAAAAAATCTAAACCTTGGTACAATTTTTGGAGCAGATGATAATGAAATACACATCTACAATAGGAATTCTTTTAGCTTCTATTTTTGCACTTACAAGTTGTGCATCATCCGGTCCTAGCAACTATCAACTCTATGCTGAAACACAAGCAAAAATTGCTCAAGCTCATGCTGTAGCAGAAACTGCAAGATTCAATGCATTAGCAGAAATCGCAAAAAACGGCGATGCTGCAAGTAAAGTAGCAGCAGTTTTAAGCATTCAAATGAGTGGTGGATCAAATCAGCAAAGACAGAATCAACAAGTTGCACCACCTGAAACATTTGCTGATACAGCATTGAAATGGACAAGTGTTTTATTGCCGAACTTTACACAGTTTTATAGTATAAATCGTAATAGCGCCGTTGCTATGCGTCAAAGTGATAATCAAGCTGCTATAGCAGTCAGTACAAATCAAGCATTTACGGGTATTGCAACAGCAGGTCATAATGCAAATAGTAACATAGCAGCAAGCGGGTTTAATGCAATAAATCAATCTAACACAGCAGGATTTAATGCTTTGAACACACAAAGTACCAACGCATTTAATGCGTTGAATACACAAAATACATCAGCATTTAATAGTTTACAAAGTGTTGGAATAGCAGGTTTCAATGCACTGAAAGACACTGCAAGCAAAATTCAAGCACCAACACCCAACATTACAGTGCAAGGCAATTATAATATTGGTGAAAATAGTGGCAATACAGGAAAACTTGCAGGAACCTCATTGACTGATAATACATCAACGCCGACCGTAGTTACTCAGCCGGCACCGACCGTAGTTACTCAGCCGGCTCCAGTAGTTGTTACACAACCAGCTCCAACAATTGTTAATCCAGTTGTAGTTAATCAACCAGCTCCAGTCATTGTCAATCAACCAAATGGTGACTAATAATGGTAGATGAAACGATTCAACTTAAAGTCGATGTTGAAGTTATAAAAACACAAATAGCATCAATCACTCAATTATGTTCAAAAATGGATTCGGTTATCGATAAACTTGTCGAAAACCAAGATCGTATCGTTAACCAAATTTACACAGACATGAGAGAACGAGAAGAAGACAAAAACAATGATGTGAAAGAACTTCATATCAAAATTAATAGCGTAAGCAAAGACCTTTCAGATAAAGTTGAATTGACCGAACGTAGACTAATGGATGAAATTAAAGCCATTCGAAAAGACATTGCCGACCATAATGAAAAGCAAGACAATGAACTCAAAAAGATTTGGGAATTCAAATGGATGGCAGCAGGTGGAATTATTGCTGTTGCATGGTTACTTTCACACGTTAAATTAGAAGCATTGGCTAAATTATTTTAACTTGACTTATATGCTTGCTTATATTACAATAAGCAGTCATATATCGCTGATTATTATGGAATACATTTACTATGAGCATGTGGATCGATCACAAGTACATCGGCAATATCGCCGTTCGCCTAGACAAATTTGTCCGCAAATCGGAATATCTTTACAACTTTCGTTGCCCGATTTGTGGCGATTCTCAAACAAATCGAAATAAAGCGAGAGGATATCTTTATGCACAAAAAGGTGGCATGTATTATAAATGCCATAACTGTAGTGCAAGTATGTCTTTGGGCAATCTTATAAAGCATGTCGATTCTAATCTTTATAAGGAATATTGTTTAGATAGATACAAAGAGGGCGAAACAGGAAGAAAACCTCACAAAAATCATGGATTTGTTTTTAAACCTGTAACTTTTGGTAGCAATAAAGAAGAAAATTTCAAAGGCGTTTTAACAAACATATCAAAGTTGAATGCTTCACACGAAGCAATTCGCTATGTGAAATCTAGAAAAATACCTCAAGAAAAGTATAACGAACTATTCTTTGTTGAAGATGTTCAGTTGTTAAAGAAATTTTCTCCAAATTATGAGGAGAAAATTATAACGAATGAACCACGGCTTGTGATGCCGTTTTATGATGATAAAAACGTTCTTGTTGGATTTTCATGTAGAGCGTTAAGAAATGAGAAGCAAAGATATCTTGTTGTAAAAATAAAAGACGAATTGCCTATGATATACAATATGAACAGGATAGATAAAGAACAGACAATTTATGTTACTGAAGGTGCATTAGATAGTTTGTTTTTACCTAATGCTGTTGCGGTAGGCAATTCAAATTTAAAATATGTTCTAGATTTTTTACCAAAAGACAAAGTTGTTTTGGTATATGACAATGAACCTAGAAATAAAGAAATTGTTCGTGAAATTAAATCGGCAGTTGATGCTGATTGTAAAATTTGTATCTGGCCTAAATCATATAAAGAAAAAGATATTAATGAAATGATTCTTGCTGAAAAAAACGTGAATGAAATCGTCGATACAATAAATAAAAATACTTTTTCTGGTCCACAAGCATTACTTGAATTTAATAATTGGAGAATGAGATGAGCGTAAAATTAATATCATATTCACAAGTCAATCCAGGAGCATTCAGCGATGATGAATTTACCGATTACCCAAGAAGCGCACAAGATCTCGTGGCCTTCTGTGCGAGAGTATCGAATCCCTCCAATCAGTTCAATTTACAAACTACAGAAAAATTACTCACATACCTCATCAAACACAAACATTGGTCGCCATTTGAAATGGTCTCAGCGTGTCTTGAAATCACAACCACAAGAGATATTGCAAGACAAATGCTCCGACATAGAAGTTTCTCATTTCAAGAATTCAGCCAGCGATATGCTGATCCAGTTAAAGAACTCAATTTTGTTCTTAGAGAAGCAAGGTATCAAGACAAATCTAATCGACAAAATAGTATAGAAACAGGCGACACTGACTTACAAAGGAAATGGAGAGAAAAACAACAGGAGGTAATTAACTGTGCAAAAAATGCATATGTTTGGGCAATTGAAAATGATATCGCAAAGGAGCAGGCGAGAGTGGTTTTACCTGAGGGAAACACAATATCAAAACTTTATGTTAATGGAACACTTAGATCATGGATTCACTATATTGAATTGCGATCAGACAAGGGAACTCAAAAAGAACATCGAGAAATTGCTATAGCTTGTGCAAATATAATTAATAATGTTTTTCCGACAATTAAAAAAATAAAAGAGGCCAAGTAATGCATATTGCTATAGACTATAATAGAGATAATTTATTTGATGAATTAGGAATTAAAAGATTAGAAGAAAGTTACATGAAAGATGACGAATCTTCGCCACAAGAAAGATTTGCTTATGTGTCAAATACATTTGGAAGTAATTTAGAACATCGCCAACGTCTTTATGATTACAGTAGTAAACATTGGCTCAGTTATAGCACTCCTATTCTTTCTTTTGGTAGATCCAGAAGAGGTCTTCCTATCTCTTGTTTTTTACCTTATCTTGATGATTCTGCTGAAGGGCTGGTTAATACATTATCAGAAGTAAATTGGTTATCAATGTTGGGAGGCGGAATTGGAATTGGAATTGGTATTCGTAGTGCTGATGATAAGTCTACTGGGATTATGCCTCATTTACGGACTTACGATGCATCTTCTCTCGCATACAGACAAGGCCGTACTCGCCGCGGTAGCTATGCTGCTTATCTTAACATCTCTCATCCTGATATTTTAATGTTTCTTGATATGCGAAAGCCTACTGGCGATCCTAACATGAGAGCATTGAATCTTCATCATGGCGTAAATATTTCAGACGATTTCATGAATATCATTGAAAAGTGTATGTTAAATGCAAATGCAAAAGATGATTGGCCTTTGATTGATCCACATGATGGTTCTGTTCGCGAAATTGTATCCGCTAAGGATTTATGGCAAAGAATTTTAGAACTTAGAATGCAGACTGGCGAACCTTACATTCACTTTATTGATGCAAGTAATCGTGCCATGCCTGAATTTCAAAAGAAATTGGGATTAAGCATTAAACAATCAAATCTGTGTTCGGAAATTATTTTGCCTACAGATAAAGATAGAACGGCGGTGTGTTGCTTGTCTTCAGTCAATTTAGAATACTATGATGAATGGAAAAATGACCCTTTATTTCTAGGAGACATTGCTGAAATGCTCGACAATGTTTTGTCTTATTTTATTAATAATGCGCCAGACACAATCTCTAGGGCCAAATACTCTGCAACAAGAGAGCGTAGTGTCGGAATTGGAGCTTTAGGATTTCACGCATATCTTCAGAAATGCAGAATACCTTTTGAATCTGCACTTGCGGTTAGCAAAAATAAACAAATGTTCAAACACATTAAAGAACAATTAGACGCCTCAAATATTAAACTTGGAAAAGAAAGAGGAGAAGCACCTGATGCAAAAGGTACTGGTCAAAGATTTAGTCATATGATTGCAATTGCTCCCAATGCATCAACTTCTATTATTATGGGAAATACTAGCCCATCAATAGAACCTTATCGTGCTAATGCCTATCGACAAGATACCCTATCGGGATCATCGCTAAACAGAAATAAATATCTCGACAATATTATTAAGGAGAAGTGTAATGAAAACTCTAAACTGAACTATAACGAAATCTGGTCAAGTATTATCGCCAACGATGGAAGTGTTCAACATCTCGATTTCTTGGATGAATGGACAAAAGATGTTTTCAAAACTTCAATGGAAATTGACCAACGGTGGATTGTACAACATGCAGCAGACAGACAAAAATACGTTGATCAAGCCCAGAGTTTAAATCTTTTTTTCAGGCCAGATTCAAACATTAAATATATTCACGCGGTGCATTTCATGGCATGGAAATCTGGACTTAAAACACTATATTATTGTCGCAGCGAAAAAATTTCGAAAGCTGATAAAGTTTCTAAGCGTATTGAAAGACAGGTTATTGAAGAAATAGATTTAAAAAATTTAATAGAAGGAAATGAGTGCCTAGCGTGTGAGGGATAATAAAATATAATAGTTGACAGAAAAGGATTTAAATTATGAAAAAAACATTGATTATTGATGGTGGATTAGGTAGATGTGTTTCGGCAATTCCTGCATTGGAAACATTTATAGAAAATAATGCTGATGCAAATATTGTAACATATGCATGGACAGCAATTTATTGGTGTAATCAAAAAATTTCGGGCAATATTATTGACAGTTCAACTAAAGGTCTTTTTGAAATAATTAAAAATACAAAGATTATAAAACCAGAACCTTATTATAATATTGATTTTATGAACAATAAAATTTCAATGACAAGTGCATTTAAAATTGAAATTAACGGAAAGGATGATGATATAAAACCTAAACTTTATTTTTCAAAATCCGAAAAAATTAATTCTTTAAATTGGCTAAAAATGAATTCTGTAAATATCATTTATCAGCCATTTGGAAGTTCTGCAAAATATATTAATGGACATATTATTGACGAATCGTGTAGATCATTAACACTTGAAAATGCAATATCAATTTATGAAAATTTAGTTAACGCTGGCTTTCATGTTGTAATTATCGATACGAAAGGTGTTGATTTTTTTGAAAAATGTCCTAATCTTAATTCTTTAAATTTTAGAAGTTTTTCTTCAGTTATTTCGTGTAGTGACTATTTCATAGGCATAGATAGTTGCGGTCAACACATTGCACATGCCTTAGAAATTCCAGGAACAACATTTTTTGGAGGAACCTCTGCTGTAAATTTCGGATATGCAGATTGGTTTAAAATTATCCAAAAAAACGTGCATATAAAATATCCTCCATTTAGAATATGTGATTTTGATGTATGGCTAAACAATTTAGAAAATGAAAATCTTTTAGATTTTTCTGATGAACATATAGAAAAAATTGTTGATGTAATTATTGATGACATTAAAAACAAATATCAAATAGAAAAGGACGATAATGGTCAAGAAAGCAAAAAGTAATCTATGTGACACAAGAAATAATTTTAAGCCCTTTAATTATCCTTGGGCTTATGATTATTGGCTGAAACATGAACAGGCGCATTGGCTACATACCGAAGTGCCGATGATTGAAGATGTAAAAGATTGGAAGAATAAACTTTCTGAAGATGAAAAGAAATTCCTTACGCATATCTTCAGATTCTTTACGCAAGGTGATATTGATGTTGCAGGTGGTTATGTAAAGAATTATCTGCCGTATTTTCCACAACCAGAAGTTCGCATGATGTTAGCAGGTTTCGCCGGCCGCGAAGCTTTACACATTGCAGCGTATTCACATTTGATTGAATCACTAGGTATGCCTGAAGCAACATATTCAGAATTTTTAGAATACGCAGAGATGAGAGAAAAGCATGATTACATTCTAAATTTAAGTTCACAAAATTCAACAAAACAATCTACTGCTGAACACATTGCAGCGTTTTCAGCATTCACTGAAGGTATGCAATTGTTTTCTTCATTTATTATGTTACTCAATTTTCCTCGCCGAGGTATGATGAAAGGCATGGGCCAAATTGTAACATGGTCAATCGTAGATGAAACGATGCACGCCGAAGCAATGATTAAGTTATTCCGAACATACATAGAAGAAAACAGAGAGATATGGAATGACGATCTTAAATCTAGAATTTATACCATTGCGACTAAGATGGTTGATTTGGAAGATAAGTTTATTG
>Ga0214923_10008310_pt1 | contig 11084 bp, 11 predicted proteins | sample LL1510_MetaG_FD_177993 | JGI IMG/M metagenome (GOLD analysis project Ga0214923, IMG submission 177993) | Freshwater microbial communities from Lake Lanier, Atlanta, Georgia, United States - LL-1510 | ecosystem: Environmental > Aquatic > Freshwater > Lake | place: USA: Georgia | collected... | reverse complement strand
TTTTTTCATATATTTAAATATTTAAATATATAAAATAAAATAATGTAAAAATTAATTATTACATTAAATAATGTAATAATATGGGAGATCAAAAACAATTATTAATCAATACAATTAAAGAATGGGTTTCTATAAATTCAAAAGAAGTAAGTTTACAAAAGCAATTAAAAGAACTAAAAACATCTAAAAAACAATTATCAGATACTTTAATAAAAGTAATGGAAAATAATGAAATAGATAGATTTGATATAAATAATGGAAAATTATTATATAAAAAAAATAAAGTAAAAGCACCTATTAACAAAGATTATTTATTAAAAATGTTAGATGATTATTTTAAAGATAATCCAGAAGTAGATACTTCTCATGTAAGTGAATTTTTATTAGAAAATAGACCAATAAAAGAAAAAAGTATATTAGTTATTAAACAAAATAAATAACATTATATATTAAATATATAATGAATAATATTGGTTTTTCGCTTTTAATTATGACTATATTAATAATTTCTGGATATTTAATAGGTAATTTTTTTGGTATAGGATTAGAATATTATATGCCTTTTTTATTATGGTTAATAGCATTATGTATCTTTAATATGTTTTTAGACAAACAACACGTTAATATATATATGAAGAATATAACTACATCATAATATATAAATTTTATAACTTTTAAAAATATAATATAATATAACATACTATATTATATTAATCATAATCTATATCACTATATTCAACAAAAGAACCAGTTGAATTAACTCTTTTTATTACTTTATATTCATAGTGTTCAGGACAAAATTTAATCAATAAATATTGAAATAAATTTTTAAAAATTTCTAGAATCATTTTGTTATATAAAATGGTTATTAATTTATATAACAAATATTTTTAAATCAATTTTTTTAAAGCAATATTTCAATCCATTAATACATCAATCTATTAATAACTTTTTAATAAAATCATTTCTAGCATTAACAATTTCAGGTTTAGCACAACTATTATTAGCGGTGACTTGTTGGTCATGTATTCTATAATATAGTAAATTTTCTTGAATATTATATAACTTGCCAAATTTTTTTAATAATTTTAATTCAAGTTCAAAATCTTCATATAATGAATGCGTATGCTCATTATAATTACCAACTGCTAAAACAGCAGATTTTCTATAACATACACAAGGATGATTTACAAACCAATGAGATGGTGACTTTTTGTAGTCTTCATATGTTAGCAAATATTTATGATTTGTTTGTCCTTGAACTACTTTTTTATTATCAATTTCTTTTAAATAATGAGCATTTGACCCAACAATCACACAATCTTTATTATTTTTCATAAATTCTATTTGTGTAATAAAACGATTACATAAACAAATATCATCACTATCAACTTTAATAATAATATCATTTGAACACATATGAACTCCTTTATTTAAACTATAACCAATACCCATATTTGTAGTCCATTTTTTATAAACTATTTTAATAAATCGCATTTTAGCTTTAAATTCGTCAAGCGTTTTTTCTAATAATTTGGTACTTAGTTCATTTGAACCATCATTTATCCAAACCAATTCAATACCAAAATGACCATTTTGTTGTTTTATTGACTCTAAACATTCTACAATATATTTATGATTTGTATTATAACTACTTACCAAAACAGAAACCCACACTTTAGGTTCTTTATAAATATTTTCCAGTTCAATAGTATTCATAATTTCATAATTTTGTTTTGTAGAACCCCATTCTTGATAAGCATAAACAATAGAATGTCCCATATATTGTAAACCGGTAGCATGCTTTGGTAAAAAATAATAACTAGGATAAATAACTACATCTGAAAACATATTTGTTTGAAGAAGTTTTGTTAATAATTCAGGACCAACAGTTTGCCATGCCATTTTTCCTGTTTTGGCTCTACTAACTTGATTTGCTTTAATATAATCAATTGCTCCTCTAGGCAATGGATGATTTTTAGGAAATGCCATAGTTCCTGTGGCAACTAATCCTTGTCTTACATTTTCATTTTCATATCCACAAAAAGGTTTGTTTTGGTCCATCAAATAGTTAAATGGTTCAATACAAATAGAATCGGCATCTATAAATAGCCCGCCATAATGAAATAAAATCTCCCAACGTATAATATCGGCTTTACCATTAATTTCTTCTATTTCATTTATTTTTGAAATACATTCTAAACGCAAACCACGCCTATTTAATTCCTCTTCATTCCACATTATATATTCATAGTCAGGATGTTTTTCTTTCCAAGTAGTCATAAATTTTGAAGGTCTAGGTTTTGGACCAATCCATAATTGATGGATAATTTTTGGAATAATAATAGGGTTACTATTACTATTAGTCATAAATAATATATACTGGGTTTTAATATTTATATATTATTATTTTAATATTTATATATAAATATTAATATAAAAATATCTTAATGATATTAGTAATATTATGGAAAATAATATTACTATTTGTGGCATAGGTAAACTTGGTCTTGGATTAGCTTTATTGATTGAAAATGCAGGATATAATGTTTTTGGTATTGATATTAATGAAGAATATGTAAAACAACTGAATAATAAAACTTTTAAAACAAAAGAACCAGACTATGAAAGATTATTAAAAAATAGCAAAAATTTTAAAGCTTCTACTGATTTAAATATTGGGTTACAGCAATCTAATGTTATAGTTATAATGGTTCAGACTCCTAATTCAGGAGGAGATAAATTTTATGACCATTCAATTGTTTCTAATCTTTTACAAAAAATAAATGAAAAAAAAGTTGAAAATAAACATATTATTATAGGTTGCACGTTAATGCCAAAATATATAGATGAAGTTGGATCATATCTAATTTCTGATTGTAAAAATACAACACTTTCTTATAATCCAGAGTTTATTGCACAAGGAGAAATAATTAAAGGATTTTTATATCCAGATATGATATTAATTGGAACAAATAGTATAAAAGTATCGGAAAAATTGAGAGAAATATATGATAAAATAGTTAAAGTACAGCCCAAATATTGTATTCTTACGCCATTAGAAGCAGAAATTACAAAAATAGCAATTAATGGGTTTATTACAACAAAATTATCATTTGCAAATATGATTTCAGATGTATGTGATACTATTGGAGCAGATAAAACCAAAGTATTAGATTCAATTGGATCTGATAGTAGAATAGGAGAGAAATATTTTAAACCTGGATATTCTTTTGGTGGTCCTTGTTTTCCAAGAGATACTCGTGCACTAGCTTTGCTTTTACAACAAAATAAAATAGCTAATGATTTATTATTAGCAACAAGTAAATATAATGAGTTTCATAGTATTTTTTTAACACAGAAATTATTAGATGAAAATAAGTTAGAATATATAATTGAAGATATATGCTATAAAGAAAATAGTAAAATACCAATTATAGAAGAAAGTGCTAAATTAATAATAGCAAAACGTTTAGTTGAAGCTGGAAAAAAAGTAATAATAAAAGACGAAATTCAATTAATAAATGAAGTTCAAAAAGTCTATGGTAGGCTATTTGATTATATTATAAAACAATAAATTTTTCGGCTGGAGGCAACATACTTTTTTTATTAACAAGTGTTTTATTATTGTTTTTATTTACATATGCCGCCATCCAACTAAAGGTTGATTTCCATGTTAATATGTTATAATCACATAAAGTTAATAATGAAAAATCTAATAGAGCATCATTTGATAATGAGCCGGGAGATATAATATTTTTATATGGAAAAGTTTTAGAATAAGAATTTAACCAATCAATATCTTGTTGGTGATTATTTTCAATATGTGACACTCTTGAACCACCAATAAACAAAATACAAAAAAAATTATTATTTTGTTTTTTAATAAACTCAATAGATTTATTAATAAATTCAAAAACATTATTTTCATCAAAGCAATAGCCATATGTATCTCCTCGTCTAATATGTATACCAACAATAACACAATTGTTGTTATTTTTTTTTATATTATTAATAAATTCAACATTATTATTTTGTATATCATCTTTTAATACTAACTCATTTAATATAATATATCGATGTTCTTTAAAGAAATCTTCATTTTCGAAATGACCCTCTAATAATGTATTATCTGGAATAGTTAATATATTAGGATCAAGTGTTGAAGAAGAGCAACCATATTTATCTATTATTGCGGGTTGATCATATTTATATGTAAAATTTCTATTATTATTAGAATATACATTTGAAGGAATATTGAAATTATTTAATAAACATTTTTGCCCATGCCATTCAAAATTAATATTTATAGTAATATTATAATTATTTTTTAAACCAATCGAACGTAATGTAGCATATTGAAATAATTGATTGCCTAATCTTCCTTTTAACACAACTGATATTGTCATATGTAACTATATATATAATATATATTATTTATATTTATATAAATATAAACAATATATGATAATATAAATAATAATAATATAAATATTAAATGACCGAAAATATCAATTCAATTAAAGATATAAATACAATAAAAGAATACTGGAATAATTGTCCTTGTAATTTAAATCATTCAACAAAGGAATTAGCTTCAAAAGAATATTTTGAAGAAGTAGAAAGAAAAAAACATTTTGTTGAACCACATATATTAGATTTTGCAAATTTTTCATTATGGAAAAATAAAAAAGTATTAGAAATAGGTTGTGGAATAGGCACTGCGGCCACAAATTTTATAAAAAATGGGGCTGATTATACAGGATTAGAATTATCCGATAAATCATTAGAATTAACAAAAAAACGATTATCAGTGTACGAATTAATAGGGCATTTATATAATATAAATGCTGAAGATAATATTGATTTTTTAGGATTGAACAGTTTTGATTTAGTATACTCATTTGGTGTAATACATCATAGTCCTAGTCCTGAGAAAATTGTTAAAAATGCTTACAATCTATTAAAACCAGGTGGAACTCTCAAAATAATGGTGTATGCCGAAAATTCTTGGAAGAAAATATTAATAGATAAAGAACAAGAGCAATATGAGGCACAAAATGGCTGTCCATTAGCATATACATATACAAATAATCAAATATATGATTTATTAAAAGATTATAAAAATATACAAATTAAACAAACGCATATTTTTCCATATAAAATAGAAGAATATAAAAAAGGGATTTATATTAAAGAGGATTGGTTCGAAGCAATGCCCCAACATATGTTTAACATTTTAGAAGAAAAATTAGGTTGGCATTTGTGTGTTACATGTAATAAATAATAAATAATAAATAATAAATAATAAATAATAAATAATAAATTATAAAAACATATATAAAAACATATATAAAAACATATATAAAAACATATATAAAGATATATATATCTTTATATATATCTTTATGGATTTTAATTATAGTATTCCTGAAAAATGCAGTCATATAAAAATAGATATTGGACTATCATACAATGCCCCACAATGTCAAGTTTGGTTAGCAAAAGAACCAAATTTAATGGTTTTTGGTTTTGAACCAAATCCCGAGTTAGTTTATATTATTCCAAATGGAAAAAAAAAATATATTGAAGAAAAAAGATTTTCTATGGTTCCTGTTGCATTAAGTGATGTTGATAAAGTTGAACAAATGGATTTTTATATAAATAACGATGATTGTGGAACATCAAGTTTATTCAAGCATGATGAGAAACATTTAGGTAGAATTAAAAAAGTAGTAAAAGTAAATGTGTGTAGTCTTAAAATGTTTTTTGATAATTTCCCTTGGGAACGATTTGAATATATAGATTATATAAAAATAGATGCACAAGGTTCAGATTTAAATGTATTAAAAGGTGCTGGAAAATATTTACAAGAACGAGTAGTATTTGTAACAGCCGAACCAGATGGTTATCAGTATTATGGCGCAGAAGAATGTAATACAGACAATATTACTAACTATATGTTAAGTCAAAATTTTATAAAAATAAATCATCCAAATACAAAAGATCCAACATTTGTGAATAGTAAATTTATTGAGCTTGCTAAAAAAATTTATATTAATCAAATTTGATTATTTATTGAATTAGTAAATTATCTTAAAACAGGATACAAAATATTTATACTAACAATTGGTCACAATTTTATAATATTTATTATAAAATTATATATTAATATATAATTTTATAATATTAATATATATAAAATTATATATTAATATACACACTACTATATAAACACTACTATATAAGCAGTACTATATAATAGATATATATAAAATGACTATTTTAGATTTTTCTGTATTCATATTTGATTTAGATGGTGTGGTAATAAATTCTGAGTTTATTCATTATGAATGTTATAAATCAGCATTTAAAAATCAAATCAATTACGATTTAGAGTGGGATGAATATTGTGAAATACACCATTCATTAGCAAATACATTTGAAAAACAATTTCCTGAAAGTTATAAAGAAATATATTACGCTAAAACACAATTATATAAAAATAGAATAAAAGATATAGAACTTGTGTCAGGATTTTATGAGTTTTTTAATTTATTGATAAAAAACGGAAAATATATATGTATTGTAACAGATGCAACATATGATATATTTAATGAAATAAGTGATAAATTTACGTTTTTAAAAAAATCAAATATTATTATAACACGAAATAATATAAATAATAGAAAACCAAATAGCGAATGTTATTTAACATTATTAAATAAACTACCACACGATATAGAGAATCATGAACTAGTTGTTTTTGAGGATTCATATAGAGGCTGGATATCTGCTAGTAATGTTATTTTTAATTGTATATTAGTAAATAACAGTTCTTATATATATTATGATAAAATAAACTCTCAAAATGTGATACATAATTTTGATAAAATTATGGAGTTCAATTTTAAAAAAGGAATAGTCTATAAACCATTTTATATATCATCAAAAACAATTCATAGAACTAAATGGCTAGAATTACAGAAACAGTTTCCAATCATAGCAAATTGGATAAATATTGATAAACAAAAAAATGTTATGACTAATCTTGAAAAAGAGCAACTTTGTAATATAATAAAAAGCGATATTGAGCTTGTGGATTATGGTATTTTATATCTACAACGTAATGAGAAAGATTACATAGGTTCTCTAATTGAAATTGGACTACTAATGGCTAAATCAAAACAAATATATATATGTGGAGACAATATTTTTAAAGATGAAGTGTTGTTCAACTTTAAGGAATACTTAAATTTTAAATATGTAAATAACAATAATTTACCAAAATTATTTAATAGAATACAATATGATATGAATAATGAGTATAACAATTTTATAAAAAATATTCAACAATTACAAGAAAATATTCAAATTGTTAAAAATGATGAAAAACCAATAGATTATATTGTAATATGTGCATCTGGTAAAGGAACAAGATTATTACCAATAACAAAGGATATACCTAAAATATTAGTAAATATTGACAACTTAAATTTATTAAATAAAATAATAAATTATTGGAAAAATTATTCAAACAAATTCGTAGTAATAATTGATTCAAAATATAATGAATTAGTAGAGTTTTATTTAATATTGTCTAATATAGATTATGAGATTATAAATGTGGATTGTAACAATGGAGAAGAAAATAGTTATACATTAAACAAAGCATTAAATAATGCAAAATATACTAATAAAAAAATATTAATAACATGGTGTGATATTTTCCCTGTTTCACCAATCAATAGTCAACTATTTAATAATGAAAATATAATATTTACCTATAAAAATTTTGGGCGTTATTCTGCATATAACAATATAATCATTAAAAAACCATATGGAAATATTATAGGAATTTATTATTTTGGGTCATATAATCATATAATCTATTTTGAACCCAAAATGGATATTTGTGATTGCTATAAGAAAAATTTCGGAGACTTTATAACATATGAAATAGAAAACTTAACAGATATTGGAGATTATCAAAAATTATGTGATTATATAAATAATAGAACACAAAAATATAATACACGATATTTTAATACTATATTAGATTTATCAGATAACATTTTAGAAAAACGATCAACTTGCAGTTATGGAAATATTATAATAACAAATGAGATGTCTTTCTATAAATATACTTCATTAACTAATATGCCTACTATAGTAGAATTTGGATATGATTATTTTAAGATGAAAAAAATATTAAATGTAAATAATATTATAGAATTATTTAATAAAAGCGATATTAGTTTACAATATCAAGTAATAAAAAATATATTAAAAGAACTTGAAACAATACACAATCTAGAAAAAATGAAACTAAATAAAACAGATTTATCAGAAGATATTAAACTAGAATTTTATGATAAAGTATTACACAGATTGGATAATATACAACCATTATTATCTTATTTTAATAATATAAAATCAGTAAATAATATTCATATTAAGTATCATCACAAATATATTATTGATAAAATGTATAATAATATAAGCGAAAAAATATTAGCAAATGAAACAGAATATAATATTATTCATGGTGATTCTCATATGTCTAATATATTAATAGACAATAATAATAAAATTTGGTTAATAGATCCGCGAGGATATTTTGGAAACACAAAGTTATTTGGAGTGAAAGAATATGATATTAGTAAAATTATTTACTCTTTGAGTGGGTTTGATCAAATAAATAACAATAATAAGTATTTTTTTATAATAAATGATAAAAATAATATTGATATAAATATAAATAATAATATAGATAATTATTTGCATTTATTTGATAAGTATGATAAAAATATGTTAATAAATATGACTATTTTACATTGGTTTGGTTTAGCTGATTATACTAAAAACGATATACATAAATGTATATCTTCATATTACTACGGAATTTACTTATATCATTTATATTATGAAACAATTTAAATATATTCATATATTATCAATATATTAAGAATAAATTATGAATATATTGATAACTGGTGCTGCTGGATTTGTAGGATCTAATATTTTAAAAGAGTTAAATAATGGAACAAATAAAATAACTGTTTTTGATAATCTAAAAACGGGATATAAAAATAATTTACCAACAAATATTACTTTTATAGAGATAGATTGTTGTGATGAGAAAATTTTAGAAAGATGTGATTTATTTGATTGTATTATACATGTTGCAGGACAAGCAAGTAAAGAAGGTAGTTTTAAAGATGTATTTTATGATTTAAATTCAAATGCTAAATCAACGCTTGTATTATTAGAATATGCAAAAAAAATAAAATGTAAGAGATTTATCTTTATAAGTACTGTTTGTGTATATGGCGGAACATCAAATCCTGGTATATATAATGAAAATAGCTCGATTACATATGATACATTTTATTCAATAAATAAATATACAAGTGAAAAATATATAACTTTATATAAAAAATATTATAATATTGATTATACAATTTTTAGACTATTTACTTGTTATGGACCTGGACAAGATTTAACAAATATGTCAAAAGGTATGGTAAGTATATATTTGGGTCAATTTTTAAATGACACGCCTAATATTATTGTAAAAGGTGGATTAGATAGATATAGAGATTTTATATATGTAAAAGACGTAGCATTTATAATAAAAGATGCATTAACAAATAAATTATTATTTAATGAAGTATTCAATTTGGGTTCTGGAGAAAAAACAACAATTAAACAACTATTAGATATTATGATAGAAGAAGGAAAATTTAAAAAAAATATAATAATAACAGAAGAAACAGTCGGCGATATGATAGGTTGTGTTGCAGATAATACAAAACTTAAAAATATATATAAAAATACTTTTGAGTTTACAAGTGTAAAAGAGGGTATTCGAAAAATGATTGATTATTATAATTATTAATAATTATAAATATATAAGAAGTTAATATAACTCATTTACATTTCGCAAAATAGAAAATGTATTACCATTTCTATGATTTGATATAAAACAGGATACATGATTTATATATTTTATATAAGTTTTTGAATGTGCTGATATGAGTTCTGTGGGACCCGAATCACAACCTATATAATAATCACATTGATTACAAATATTTAAAAAGTTATCAAAATTCGGTCTATTCTTATATCTGTCTGTTGAATCTATAATATATTCATTTATTGGTAGAACTACTGGGATTAAATCTTGAAAAACATAACATATTATCTTATTAGAAATACAATAATCAAATATAGAATTATATATATGTGGTGGCATATTTCTATCCGGCCATTTATTTGTATTTCTTATCCACATACAAATAGCATTTTTATTTTTTTTATTATCAAAAGAATTAATGTTATCTATATGAAAAGAATTAATCACATGATTTTCAATATTATTTATAGGTAAACAATTATTATCAATTTTATAAATTATTAGGTCACTATCGGTATACCCCCAATTTAATTTATTAATATATCTACTACCATCACAATGCAAAGTAAAAAATATTTTTTTAAATTCCATCATATTTAATATATTTTCATATTCTATACAATGTAATCCTCTAATATATTCTAAACTCCAACCATCATTTCCTTGATAAAAATTTGAAGCTACACAGGCAGAATTTGAATGATTTTTAGAATAAAGTGTATTATCTATAATTTCTTCTTTTGTTGTATTAAATACAACATCTTGTATTTCAATTACATGATCACAACAATTACGTAAAAAAGATTTTGTATTAAGGAAACATATTCCTATAACAGTAGTTTCTCGTTTTTTACAGTTTTTATAGAATTCGTAACACAACGAATTGTAAACCCGAACTCTTATTCCATATTCGCCATCAATATAAGATATAAAAGCATATTCACCATATTCATTTTTTAATTTAATTAGTAAATCTTTTATATCATCAACATTGTTCGATATTTTATATAACATATTATATAATATATATAATATATTATATATATATATATATATATCTTTATATATATATCTTTATATATTACTCTTTATACATATTATCCACAATTAATCCATTCTTTACTGGGAGGATGCCAAAATTGTTTATAATATATTTCTCCATAAC
>Ga0214923_10008307_pt1 | contig 11089 bp, 21 predicted proteins | sample LL1510_MetaG_FD_177993 | JGI IMG/M metagenome (GOLD analysis project Ga0214923, IMG submission 177993) | Freshwater microbial communities from Lake Lanier, Atlanta, Georgia, United States - LL-1510 | ecosystem: Environmental > Aquatic > Freshwater > Lake | place: USA: Georgia | collected... | reverse complement strand
AGGTTATTAAGATTCTAACAACGAATGGAGAAGTTGGTTGGATTATTCTTTCTGGTTTTTACAAGCATGATATTGAGGAAGTAAACCAATGAAGATTGGTAGTTTGTATCAAATCAACAAGTATTATTGGTTTCTATACACTTCAAAATATATATCTGCTTGTCCCACCTTCACCAGCAATATAAACTCAGCAGAATACTTCTGCGATTATTGGAATATTTCTTACATTGGTCCAAAAAGCATCTTTATGCTCTTGAAACAAGATGAAATTTGTTGCAAGGTTCTTACGAATAATGGAGAAGTTGTTTGGATTTCTATTGATTGCAAAAATCATATTGACGTAGTTGTTAATTGACATAATGATATGATATTTAATAATTTAGCAATCATATGCATCCTGAATACAATGGGAAGACCGATTTAATCGTATTCTTATTTTTTTTATTTTTTCCATTTATTATAGAACTTATATTGTGGTTACATAGTAAGACGAGATGGTAACGAGCGTCAATTTCTCACAGGACAAGCCTGTGAGTTTTCTGCTTATACCAATAAAATTTTAAATACACTATACCATGTGGTATGATATTTTTGTCAAATAATATGGAGTTCCGTTTAAAAAATGAAAAAACAAGAAAAAAACACCGCTGATGATACTGAGAAGACCGAAAATAGGTATTTCATCGGTTACGATATTTCTACGAGTGTTGTAGGAATATGTCTTATCAATCAAGATGAAAAAGTAATCGTGTTAGATGGAATCAAACTCACCAGCACATCCCTTACAAATATGTGGGAGAAAGCTGATAAAGCCATGGAAGAAGCTAAAAAGCTTGTTGGCGATAAAAAGATTGAAAAGATTTTTGTTGAAGCAAACGCTAAAATGTTCTCCACAGGATTTTCTAGCGCCGATACTCTTTTTACATTAGCAAAAATGAATTCCTTAATTTCATACTTGTCTTATAAAGCTTTTAATGCAGAAGTAATTGATGTAAATGTTACGGCTGCTAGAAAAGCGATAGGATTCAACAATACCAGAGCAGATAAAAGACCTGTGAAGGAAAAAGTTAAAGAATATGTAATGAAATTACATCATGAACTTCCATATAAACAACATATTGCGAAAACGGGAAAAAACAAAGGTAAGTTAGTCTATAGTGCCGAAAATGGTGATATGATTGATGCATGGGTGGTTGTCGTTGGAGGAAAGAGACTTGACGGGATAAAATAAATGGTGTAACTACCAATAAAAACTAAAAGAATCTCAAAAATAAGCAATATATATGATGTGAGAATTCAATACCCAACAAATAAAGTTTTTGGACCTATTTCAAACCAATTATGCTGAGAATATGGTTTGTCTCAATCATCAATGCATGATTTGATTAAAGGTAAAAGAAAGGCTAAAAAGGGTTGGATTTGACTAGACCAGGAAAAGAAAAAAGATGTTTCTACAACTTTGCCCACAAACAGTATTGAGTAAAAACAATATATTGAAAATTGGAAAACCAAACACAACTAAAATTCACAACACAGAAATCAAAGACGCCACAGATTCGTGGGTCATTTGTATTGGTGGATTGCGAACCACCAAATAACATAAATTTTGGTATAGTTATATTAAATGAAACTATACAATATCCTTTTTGAAGTAAAATGGGCTTTAAATACTGATTCAAACGTTACAGTAGACGCAAAAGCTTTTGCTGAAATAATGGATAAACTCTCTGTTAGAGAGTGTCAAAAAGAACCAGTAATAACCAGTGGATTGCGGCTTAATGACAGACAAGTAAAAGCAATGTTTGATATCTGGAGAAATAGAGGACCAGAATATCTCATTAAGCTTTATGCCACCGATTGCAAATCATGTTCCAATCAAGCTGGTAATATCGCTAAAGAACTAGCAGAAAAATGGAATTCTATGTCCAAAGAAGGAGTATCGAGATTAACTCGATTTCTTCCAGGCAAAATTGGAAATAACGCATCTAAACTTCTTGGTAGAGATGAAGACTTAATCAAGGCTGGATTGGATATCTTGAACAAATACCCAGAAGGAATATCTTCTCATAAAGAAGGTAAAGCACTAGATTATGGGTTGATATCCAATAACCCAGAACAAATTAGAAAATTGCTTGACATTATCAGGTCAGAAGAATTAGCTGAGTTTGAAGAAATAGACGAATCAAACATTGATAAAAGTGGTTCTCACATTTCTGGTTCACATATACACGTAACTATTCATGGAATAACAGATAAAGGACTAGATTTCTTAAAAACAAAAATAGAACCAGATTGTTAGGATAAATTTTAGACTTTATATCCAGTTTCTGAAAAGGGTTTATCTCCAACCAGCTTTTCCCAAACAGCACTGTTAATAACATCCCAGATATTTTTAACTTCACCATTCAACATTACATTTTTACTTACAAGTCTTGTTCCATGTGAATAGTCTTTGTAGAAATCACCATGAACAGTTGTTTCTCGTTGAATAGGTTTGCCATTAGGGTAATGCCAGCCATATATGATTACTTTGCCTATTGGCATTTTGCTATTGATTACAATATCTTTCTTATGACCACCAATCAAAACAAACTCTCGGTTATTTACTTGAGTATTTATTGAGTCATTGTGTGCTTTGAGTGTATCATAAGAACCACGATTGGTTGACATAGACTTTGGGTTTAACTTTAAGTCACAAGCTTTCCAAATCTTATCAACAAGGTTTTTGGTTGGAAGTATACAATTGAAATGGTTGGCAACTTTTTGAGCTGTTGCTGGCAACAAAGAAACTCTTATGTTTTCCAAGCACAAGTAATCATTTGTAACTTGAAGAACTAAAACGTTGGTTGCGTCTTGCAATGTTACTTCTTTTAACATTAGTGGAGCTTGAGTTAGCTCTTCTAACAATGCTTGTTCTTGTTTTACCGAACCTTGAAGTTTCCATATATCAGACAAAAGCATGGGATTTATACTCCTTTTGTGACAAAATTATTACTTCCAAATAAATCAGATATTGTGTATAGTTTCATTTGTTACTTTTAACTCTTTGGTCAAGCAAGTAGATATGCTCTTCATGTTTATCGAGAATGTTTCCCAACATTTGCTCCAAACCTCTTGTAAGTAAACCAGCTTGTTCTAGCCGGTCCATTAACTCTCCGCCCATACGAACATAAGTTAATTCAGCATCATGAGTTACAACAATATATGGTTGATCGCTATGGGTAACAGCTTTCAGAAACATTTCCATGGCTTTTACACGTTTAAAATAGTTGGTCAAACCAATTTCTTGCGAAACCCCAATAAGTTTTTCACCAATTAAATCAATTTCTTGTAAAACGTCTGTATACAGACGTTGATAAAGAAGGTGATCTCCATAAAAGTTTTCACCTTTTGTTTGCCAATGATGGCTGTGCTCTAACATTTGCAAAGCTTCTGTTACGGCAAGAAAGGCAGCCAAAGGTGCCCATTCAGAATCACCAAATACAGAGCAACATTGATCTAAAGTAAGTTCGTCGTGCATGAGTTTATCAATCCTTTTTGTAGGGTTAGCTATAGTTATGGGCAGAACATACAAAAGGATTTTATAAAATGCAAGTGTGGCTGTATCTTGGACTTGCGTAATTCAGAAAAAGCTGCCCTATAAACTAGTTATGATTCGAAAATGCTTCTCACGCACACCAGAAGAAACACGGAATATCATATCTACTAACACCAAAAAAATGTGGGCCGTCAACAGAGATAAGCTGTTGGCTGCAATGCAAACTGAAGAGCACAGATCTATCCAGAGTGCAAAGATGAAAGAGAAGTGGTCTGATGAAGAATATAGAGAACAGGCATTACAGCGTTTGACCGACGTAGGACCACAGTTATCAGATCTCAAGAAAAAGCAATGGAACGACCCAGTGTGGAGAAAAAAACGCACACACATATATCACGGGAAAATCCTGTCTCCTGACAAAATCGCTTATGACGTTTATTGCATCAAAGACTTTGCGACCGCTTATTCACTGAGTGAACATATGCTCGCTTATCTTCTGAAGGGTAAAATTAAGTGCCACAAAGGTTGGACATGCCCAACAGTCGAGTATGTTGGTTTAGATAGACGCAAGAAAAAGGATATACTTTCTTGATTGGGCCATACTTATCATTATGAACCCCGGTTATAACTATACTCCAGCGTATCAAACCGCTGGACTACCATTTCTTACAAGCAGCACAGCAGCAGCAGGAACGCCTGTTTATATTGCTTTTCCATATGTAACAAGAACCATTACGATTGGTGCAACAGGTGGAGCAACCACTTTTGCATTTACAGCAAATGGTTTGGCAGGAAGTAACAAATATACTGTTACTTCTGGTCAGTCTGTTACGTTTGAATTTAGAGTAAAAGAAATGTGGGTAACAGGATCAACGTTCTCTGTTGCAGCAGGTCTTACTGGTATTCCAACCGCTAGCGTTCCAACTCTTACAGGATCGTTTACATTCAATCTATCAGATCCTTATAATACAGGATCTAATTCATACTCGAATACCATTGTATATAATGGTATTGGGTAGTTGAACAAAACATCCCCTCCTCACTATAACATGTAATATATGTGGCATTTCTTACATTATTCATCGTAATCACTCTCTTTAATGTCCAATTTTTCCATTAACAAGTTCAATATACCACCAGCTTCTAGAATAACCACAACATTGTTCGTAATATCTCTCATATGCGAACATACCTTGGGGTTATACATAACCCCATAATTCTTATCAATTACCTCTTCAAGCTTGCAAACAATATCATCCAAATTACGAATATAATCTTCCAAAGTTAAACCACGTTCAAGCTTTTTTTTTAGCTTTTTAATTGGTAGAAACAATTCTGAACCAAGATGAATAACTTGGCAATCATTTTCCTTCTCTGGATCTTTCTCTGGAGGATTTTCAATTTTTTCTCTTATATCATACATGATCGAAGCAATACCGAATGACATATCACGAAGCCATTCAATATCATTTTCATCCATGCTTTCCAGTTCGGAAAGCATGTTTAAAGATTTTTCTGATATATTAAATTTATCCATCATCGCCCCACATTTTGCATTTTAGCTTTGGTTTTGGCATCCTCAACCATCACTTGAACCCATGCGGGCAGTTCCTCCCGCACAGATTGAATTACCAATCTTCCTCCACAAATTTGTGAGTGAGTCTCAGCATCCTCTCGCCAACGATAAATTCCAGCAACTTTTGAACCATCCATAACAATAAACAACTCTTTGTTCATACACTTGTTTCCTTTCAAATAAAAATGTTATAGAAAATTACAATGGCAAATGGTACAACCATACAAAGGTATAGCCCCACAACCAAATCGTCAATGTCTTTTGTTTTCATGCTTATACTATAACATAAATCATAAACTGTTTTAAAACATTTATAAAACAGTTTATCTGTGATATCATAAAGTTATGAACAATATGCCAAAAATTATTACTTCATACGTTGATGGCTACTACTATCCTAAAGTACTTTTGGATAATGAAAGACTTGAATATGAAGAGCTAGGTTTTAAACCTATTGATATTCCTCAAGAAGTTATAGACAAATGGAAAGAACACCAAAAACAAGTAGAGTATTGGCATAAGTTTTGGATGGATATCGACAGTAAACTTTGGGAAGATTAACATGAACACAGGTAAACTTTATAGTGCAAAAAATGTTTTTTATTGCTGTGATGAATCAAATGATTTTAGAATAAGAATAGTCCAAGAAGATATCTTGGTATTGATTGGAATTGTTGGTGAAATCATCACCATTGGTGATAATGATCAATTCCAATTCACCTTTCTGACATCAAAAGGTTTTATGTGTAAATCACCATATTTTTCAAAAGATGTTTTCAACTACTATTTGAGAGAAATCAATGATTCATAAAGTATACATTGTTCGTTGTTCTTATTGTCATGCACCATTGCATGATCGCATGGTAGCAGATTATCGTCCAAAATACTTTTACACATTAGATGGTATTTTACAAGCTTTGTCAGACGCAAATTGGAAAGTTATTAATGGTATGGATCTTTGCGATAAATGCCACACCAAGTATGGTTCTTACTCAGAGCTATAAATAGCTTTAGAAACTCTGCAAAGTTTGATAAGATAAAGGTATGTCAAACAAGATCATAACACATCGTACTCTTTTCACCCGTGACACCCGAGAAAATATACGTGTGTGGTATATGCAGTCTCAAGGAGACAAATACCGTACTATTTCAGGCATTCAGTCTGGTGAACTTGTAACCTCAGAATGGACCGTATGCAAGGGCAAGAACGTTGGTCGTGCAAACGCTACAACAGCAAGCGAACAAGCTTTGAAGGAAGTTCAAAGCCGCTATACCAAGCAGCTTAAAACTGGCTATTTCGAAGATGCTAGCAACGTTGATGTTACACAATATGTCGAGCCTATGCTTGCCAAAAGTTACGAAGATTATCGTGATGAGCTTGATTTTACTTCAGATAGGTGGATGCTAAATATCAAATATAATGGGTTGCGTATGATCGCAACAAAGGATGGACTATTCACACGCAAAGGTGAGCGTTATGTTTCTGTTCCTCACATTGAGAACGCTCTCAAGCCTTTTTTTCAACAGTATCCAAATGCTGTGCTAGATGGTGAATGTTTCAATGAGCAGTATCGACAAGAGCTTAACGAAATTGTAAAGCTTGCAAGAAAGACAAAAAAGGTAACTGCAATCGATTTGCAGCGCAGCAAAGATCTTATTAGGTTTTATGTGTATGACGGTTATGGATTTACTGAGCGTCTCAATGAAGATTCTGCTTATTACAAACGTAAGGCATGGATCGACCACAATGTAGCTGGTAAATATGATTTCGTTGTAAAGATTCCGCAGTGGATTATTGTCGATAAAAATTATATGATGCAAATTTATAATAACATTGTTGCGGAAGGGCATGAGGGCGCAATCCTTCGTCTTGCTTCAATGCCTTATGAGCATAAGCGTTCCAAGAATCTTCTCAAGGTAAAGCCTTTTCAAGATGCTGAGTTTGTCATTACTAATATTCAACAAGGTTCTGGTAACTGGAGCGGTAAAGCAAAGATCATATCTCTGCGAGATAGCAATGGCAAAACCTTTGATGCTAGCTTTGCTGGAACAATGGAAGATGCAAGTTGTTTTCTTGACATGAAAAATCAATGGATTGGTAAAGAAGTAACAATTCAGTTTAATGGATATACTGGATTGGGAACGCCGCAGTTCGCTCAACTAAATTATAAAAATATTTGCAAGGGAGATAGATGAGCAAGGTATATGGATATACATATCTCCAAAATTATCAGTTAGGAAAGCTTTATGAGGTTTGCGATGTTTCTAACAAAAATCACACATCGTGGCTTTATTGGAGTTCAAACAAAACATTGGAGATGCTCAATGTAGGCGATGTTGTTGTTTTTCTTGGATCTAAGATCAATTCTATGAATCAGTTCATTTCTATGAAATTACTTATTTCTAATGGCTGGATTGCCCATGTAACTAACACAGGCAATTTATACTTAAAACCCTTGTAAATCCAGCAAAATAAAAAAGGAAGAATAATCTTTAGATATTCAACAACATTTGGTATTCTAATGTCATGAAGTTTGGAACTGAGATCGAATTCTACAGCCCCAAAACCATGAACGAAACCGCTGCGTTTCTGCGCAAGAAGATTCGTGGCATTCCCCTCGACGAATATTCTTCGAGTTCATGGCGTTTTGTGACCGATGGTTCTTTACATCCTATTGATGGTTTCCATGGTATGGAACTCGTTAGTCCCATTCTCGATACCGACAAAACTGCATGTATGCGTATGCTTCGCAAGGTTTGTGCTGCCTTGCAAGAGCTTGGTGGTATGGTGAATTCTAACTGTGGTTTGCACGTTCACGTTGACGCAAACAATCTATCTGTTGAACAGATTAAGACTGTTTTTCATCGTTATACCAAATTTGAGAGCGTGATTGATCTCATGGTTCCTGCTAATCGTCGTGGTGGTAATAGCTATTTCTCCAAAACAGGGGTCAACCTTGTTGATAGTGTTGAGCGTTGTCAGACTACTGAAGCATTGATGTATTTGCAGGCTGACCGTTATTATAAGGTTAATCTGTGCGCTCTTCGCCGTCATGGTACGATTGAGTTTCGTCAACATTCTGGTTCGATCAATGGCGATACAATTATTAACTGGATTAGTTTTATTACCTCGTTTGTGAAAGCTTCTAAGGATCTTACTAACGTTTGCAGCAACAAAAGTTCAGGTAACGGTATGCCTTCTGGTTGCAAGAAGGTTTATGATGTTTTCATGGCTTCTCATCGTAATGGTGGTGGTACGCTGTATCTTACAACCATCGCTAATCGTACTGGTCTGGCTCCTAGCTCTGTCAAGGTTGCCATTTCCAAGCTTAAAACCGATCATGGTATTCTCGTCAAGAAGGTTGCTGGTCAGCGTGGTGTTGTGAATCCAAGGTTTGTGATTTCTAACCCGAATACCACGCCTCGCCTTAAATCTCCTGCAACTAGGCGGAATGCTACTGACAACGAACTTATTGTGGAGGATACGGTTTGGCGTGGGATCGACAATACTCTCAAGGCATATTATGTCGAGCGTATCAACGAGCTTTCTGGATTCAATGTTCGTAATCTTCCACTGTAGCAACAAGGATTAATTCATGACAACGAAGAAAGCTGTTGTTCGTCGCAAGGGTTCTGTATCTAGCAAAGTTAAACAACTGGATTGGTTCATGCAATTTATTATTCGGATGAATCCTTGTGCGATTTGCAATCGGTCATTGGCGGAGGGTTATAATCCTCGTTACCCTGGCAAGAGCATCACACTGCATCACCAGCTTGGGCGACGTGAAATTGACGATTGGACCAATCTTGAATACGTGTCAAATATGGTTTTCTGTCATTCAGAGTGTCATAGACGTTATCATCTTACAAAGCGTCATGCTGAAGCAGGTAAAAATGTGAATGTTGAACTTCTCGATTTGTGGGAGAAAAACATCGCAAATGCTGTTCAGCGTCAACTCAATCTTACATCGAACACTGTTGGATAAGATAATGAAGCTTGGCAAGATGTATAGGTTTACATCCACATCTTCATATATGTTGATTTATAGTGAAAGACCAGATTTATCGTTTGAAGCTTTTGTGGTGAATGAAATTAACCATAATGATATTATCGTGATATTAGATACAATCAACGATATAGATGAAATTTTAGTACTTAAAGTACTAACTGAAAGTGGTATTATTGGTTGGATTACATGCCATGTTGAATATAATAATTTTCAGGAGGTTAAATACTAATGGGAGGATTGGCGTCTTGGAATTGTTGCCCAATGAATAAGGGTGAACTTTATAAAAATCTCAAAGCCAAAGAGTTAATCGTAGGCGATGTTAATCTAGCTGCTGAATACTTTTTGTTTTTAAATAGAATACGTTGTTATGAGATAATCAGACCAAATGAATTGATAGTTTATCTTGACAATCATTTGGTTAAAAATGAGAAATCAAGATATTCATTCTTGTTAATTAAGATTTTAACTTCAAAAGGCATTGTTGGTTGGGTTTCTTGGAATTTGAATGAATGGGAGAAAATAAAAGTATGTCTGTAACATTTTACGATCCTGATAACATTGACAATGATGTTAATTTTTCTAATGCAAACGCTTGCATGGTATTGAGTTTGATGGGTTTACTAGAAAATAGGAATGATCTTTTTGGCAAGATGGATGGTGATACGTTTCGCAAGCATATTTTGCTTGGGTTGTCAAACGTAAGTTTTTCCCGAGAGCATTATGAAATGGAAAGAAGACTTAATAATCTTGCGATTTCGTTTAGAAAATCAAAAAGGGTTTGTTGGGGTTAACTTTTATGCTAGAAACTGGAAAAATATATAAGAACACAACCGGCAAACAATATAATTTTTTTGATACTAACTTTGATTTTGTCAGATTGCTAAAAATTGGTGAAACATTTGTTTTTATAGATTTCTACGGTCCATACAAATCGATGTTCAAAATACTAACTGAAGATGGTTTAATAGGTTATCTGCAAATTGACAATTGCAAGCATGAAAAATTCTTACAACAAAAGAAAAGGTAATACTTAATGAAAAACCTTAGACCAGATGACCTAATTCCAGGTAAGTTTTATGTATTTGTTTACAGAAACAATTCTGTAAAATGGCCTTTATTCATCCAAAGACTTACACCAGGAGATATTGATGATAAACCAAACTCGTATCTACATCCTTTGGAACCTTTCGTATTTTTGGAAAGGCTACCAAGCTTGTATCGTTTTGTTGATGAAGATGAATTATACGATTATAAGATTCTTACAACAAAAGGTAATGTGTTATGGTTGAATTTACATAGCAAAGATCTTGCTGTTGCACGGATCGGGTTTTTTGAGATAAACGAGGACAATAATGAATTTATTTGATTGGTTGTGTGTTATAACATTTTGGGGTGTGTGGATATTCACTTGTCCTTTGGTTTGTAGATGTGTAGATTGCAAGCATAAAAAGTAATAAATTCATTGAGTAAGGTAAAACATGCGTAGTTACTACATGTATTCTGAATTGCTAAATTCAAACTTAGTTGATGGTGAAGTAATTAAGTTCAGAAACAAAACTTGCAGAGTTTCATTAATTCATAGTGGTCCTTTGGATAAGTTAAAGCAAGTAATAATTCTTACTCCTATTCAAGAAACTATATATTCCGAAGATCGTTTACTTCAAATAAAGTATTATACGTTTTTGGCATGGAATTTACTTTTGTGGACCTTGGTAATACTGCAAGTATACGTGCTCGGAGTTGGCTTCATCGTGCAAGGGATATAAACATTTAAATTAGAAAAACACAATGTTACTCTAATAAAAAGGAGAATCAATGGTGTTGCTAGGGTTTTGGAGTTTTATGGGTGCAGTATTTTACTTGGAAATTCTTCGAATTCAAAACAAGGTAATAAAATGACAGTAAATAACGAAGATCCAGATTTCATCTATGGCTGTGGACACAGTTGCGTATTCCGTTTTCCCA
>Ga0214923_10008305_pt1 | contig 11090 bp, 11 predicted proteins | sample LL1510_MetaG_FD_177993 | JGI IMG/M metagenome (GOLD analysis project Ga0214923, IMG submission 177993) | Freshwater microbial communities from Lake Lanier, Atlanta, Georgia, United States - LL-1510 | ecosystem: Environmental > Aquatic > Freshwater > Lake | place: USA: Georgia | collected... | reverse complement strand
TCGGCGTTTTCTTGCGTCAGAAGATCGCCGGTGTTCCCTTCACGGTCGTCGGAGACGGAAGTCAGCGGCGTGATTTCTTGTACGTCACTGATGTTGCCGATGCATTTTTTCGTGCTGCAACCTGCTCCGTGTCGAGCAAAGTGTGGAATCTCGGCGCGGGCAACCCACAATCGGTGAATAGACTCGTGGAACTACTTGATGGACCAGTGCAGTACATTCCGAAGCGGCCAGGCGAACCCGACGTTACGTGGGCTGACATCTCCAAGATTCGCGCAGACCTCAAGTGGGAACCCACGATTGCCTTTGAGGAAGGTGTCGGTCTAATGCTCGCCGACCTTGATCATTGGAGAAGTGCGCCGCTGTGGGACGCGACGTCGATCGCAAGCGCCACCCGTACTTGGTTCAAGCACCTGGGTGAATGATGAACACTGAGTCACTGAGCCAGCGATTCGCACACAAGATTCTCTCGACACATGATGTCTTGTCCAGAGTTGGGGCCTTCCCTCGAGAGAAGCGTGTCACGATGTGTCATGGAACGTTTGATGTTGTTCATCCAGGACACCTTCGACACCTGCTCTACGCCAAGAGCAAAGGGGACGTTCTCGTTGTCAGTATCACTGCTGATCAGTATGTGACAAAAGGGGATTTGCGGCCGCATGTTCCTCAAGAACTTCGAGCAGCCAGCCTCGCCGCCTACGAGTTTGTCGACTTTGTGATTATCGACCACCACTCGACGCCAATCGAAAATATCCGAACGCTCCGCCCAGATTTCTTTGTCAAAGGCTATGACTACAACGCTTCCGCAAACCCCAAGACTCAGGAGGAATCTCAAGAAGTAGCTGGCTATGGCGGACAGATGATTTTTTCGCCTGGAGACTTCGTGCTGTCCTCGTCGCGACTAATTCGATCAGCACCGCCAGATATTCGATACGAACGGCTCCTCTCGCTTTTGGAAAGAGCAAAATTGTCCTTTGATGATTTGCGTTCGACCGTCAAGCTGATGGCGGGAGTCAAGGTACTTGTCGTTGGAGACACGATTATTGACAGCTATACCCGCTGCTCAATGATTGGTGGACAAACCAAGACGCCAACAATCAGTGTTCTCTTTGAAGCGCTAGAACACTTCGTCGGCGGTGCTGGCATCGTAGCGAAGCATCTTGCCGCTGCTGGCGCTGAGGTGAGTTTCCTCACTCTCCTTGGAAAAGACAACCTCGGTGAATTCGCGATCAACGATCTCAGGGCGGCTGGCGTTCATGTCGATGCGATTGTTGATGAAACCAGACCAACGACTGACAAGAATGCCATCGTCGTCGATCAATATCGCCTGTTAAAGGTGGATACTCTCGACAATCGCCCAATCGATGAGGGAATAGTCAAACGCCTTACGCATTCAATATCCGCCGCATCAGCAGAATTTTTCGTGTTCTCCGATTTCCGGCATGGTTTGTTCAATCGGGTATCGATTCCTGCATTGACTTCCGCTGTCCCAGCGGGTGCATTCAGAGTCGCAGACAGTCAGGTTGCTAGCCGATGGGGGAATATCACCGAGTTTGTCGGCTTTGACCTTGTGACTCCCAACGAACGTGAGTCTCGCTTTGCCCTTGGTGACCAAGACTCCAACATCAGGTCTCTCGCGGCAGCGATTTATGCACAAGCGAAATGCAAAGTGTTAATCATGAAACTAGGTGAACGAGGGTCGATGACCTACACCAGCTCGGATGCAACGAATCTTTCGGGCTACTTCCTACTCGATTCGTTCGCGTCGTCGGTAATCGACGCAGTAGGGGCTGGTGATGCGCTACTTGCCTATGCAGCACTGGCGCTCAAGATATCCGGTTCGCCGGAACAAGCGTCAATCCTCGGCTCTGTCGCCGCGGCCTGCGAATGCGAAGTTGATGGCAACGTACCAATCAACGCCGATACGGTTCTGGCCCGCATCGACGCGATAGAGAGAGCTGCCAGTTATCTTTCGTAGCCTGTAGCCCAGTAGCAAACATGCGTGTCGTCATCGTGGGTCTCGGCGTTCAAGGTCGCAAGCGATACGAAGTTGCCAAGGCCGACGTCGTCGCAAGTGTTGACCTCGTGGTGGACGGTGCCAGTTATCGCAATCTTGAGGCGGTACCGTCATCTAACTATGACGCAGTTTTGCTGTGCACACCAGATTTGGCTAAGCCCGAATTGATTCGATATGCCTTGCGCCATTCAAAACATGTGCTAGTCGAAAAGCCACTCTTCAACTCACCAGAGCTGAATCTTGTTTCAATTGAAGCAGAAGCCCTTCGCCAATCGGTCGTCGTCTATACCGCCTATAACCACCGCTTTGAGCCGCACATCGCGAAAGTTGGAGAATTGCTCAAGACCGGAGTCATCGGTGAGCCATACCGATGCTCACTCTTCTACGGAAATGGAACAGCACGGCTGGTGCGCGAATCGGCTTGGCGCGACTGTGGAACCGGTGTACTACACGACCTGGGAAGTCACAACATAGACATTGTGTGTGAGTGGTTTGGTCGCTCGGTTGACGACTACAAGGCCGCGCTCATCACCAAATACGAGAACAATTCCCCCGATCACTGCACCTTTCAAGCAACGTGTGTCTTGCCACACATTCAGGTTGAACTCAGCCTCTTGTCGTGGCGAAACACATTTCGTGCCGAGATCATCGGTAGTAGGGGCTCGATTCACGTTGATGGACTGGCAAAGTGGGGTGAGTCGACACTCACGCTGCGTGAGCGCGTATTGCCTTCTGGTCGGCCGACAGAGACGATATGGAAGGTTCCCCAGGGCGACCCGACATGGCAGCTTGAATACGCACACTTTCTCAACCTCTGTCGCACCGGAGCAAAGACAGATCTTGAACGTGATCGATTGATCGACCGTGCCCTCGCGCGAATATCTGCGACAGCCGTGGTTGACGCCCGCGCGCAAGGGAAAACCCGATGAGGGTCGGTTTTCTCGGTGCGAGCCACTTGGGGCAGGTGTACTCAGCAGCCACTGCTCTTCGTGGAATGCAGGTTGTTGTCGTCGACACCGACGCAGCGTTGATTACAGAACTACAGTTGGCGCCGAGCGTGGCCGAGCCGGGCCTGACTGAAGCATGGAAACAGACTGAACTGTTGCGAATGTGCACTACGAACCTCGAGTCGCTTCTGCAGTGCCAAATTGTGTTCATTACCAAGGATGTACCGACAAGCGATTCTGGGAACAGCGATCTTGGCGTCATTGAAGACCTCATATCACAGCTTGCTCATGTGTTAGACGGCAGTGGAATCCCCGCGGTGCTCATGGCCCAAGTTCAGCCCGGCACCACTCGTCGTCTTACACGGCAATACGACAACTTGGCCTATCAGGTTGAGACGTTGGTGTTTGGTGACGCCCTCAATCGCGCTCTCCACCCCGAGCGCCACATCATCGGAGTAGTGCACCGAGAGAGCGATCTCCACCTTTGCCATCGTGAGTGGCTGGAACACTTTCCTGCCGAACACTTCGTCATGGAGTTAGAAAGTGCCGAGCTCGCAAAGATTGCCATCAACCTCTTTTTGGCGGCTTCAGTCAGCACCACAAACTCTTTGGCTGAGCTTGCGCGAGCGGTTGGAGCCAACTGGCACGATATCGTGCCCACTCTTCGCGCCGATCGCAGAATCGGATCGCACGCCTATCTTTCACCCGGCATGGGCCTCGCCGGTGGCAATATCGAGCGCGACTTGGCCTCGTTTTTGCAGCTCGCTACACAGCACAACGTACATGCGGCGGTGATTGAGTCGTATGTACGTAGCAGCGAGTATCACCGCAGTTGGGTACTTCGACAACTGGCCGCCGAGGGTCATATCGGATCTGGAGTCATCGCGATCCTAGGTCTGGCTTACAAGCCCGACACAGCAAGCACTAAGAACAGCGCATCGCTGGAGCTCCTGCAGCACCTGGGCGGCCAGTCGGTGCGGGTCCATGACCCTCAGGTGCAATCAATCTCGTTTCCCTCTTCGGTCACGCGTTGTTCGACGTGGACTGACGCAGTCACTGAGGCAGATGCAGTCGTAGTTATGACCGCGTGGTCCGACTATGCAGAGATTGATGCCACTACTCTTGCGAGGTTGATGCACGGACGCCTCGTGCTGGATCCCTTCGGTGTACTTGATGCCGATGCGATGTCGGCGAATAGCTTCGACCATCGAGTGTTAACTCGAGGTGGTTGAGATGACCTCTCGTCGCGTCGTGGTAATCGGCAGCGCAGGATTTGTCGGTAACGCAGTGTTGAGTGCGTCTCGGCTTGAGGGTCTTCAGACGCTGGGCGTTGATCGATCACAGGTCGACCTCACGGCCCCCGACGCTGATCGACGGCTCGCCTCCTTGCTCCGTGCTGATGATGGAGTGGTCTTCGCCGCCGCCGAGGCTCCCTGCAAGAGCCTCGAATCTCTTGAGCGCAATCTGAAAATCGCACTTTGTGTCGTTCGCGCATTTGAGCGATGTCCCGCGGCACACCTGTTGAACGTGAGCTCAGACGCCGTGTATCTGGATAGTCAAGAACCGTTAACGGAAGTATCGCCGACGGGGCCGAGCAATTGGCATGGCGCCATGCATGTAGCCCGGGAGGCACTGCTCAACGCGACTGGGGTACCTACGTTGCACCTGCGACCGACACTCATCTATGGCCCTGGCGATCCTCACAACGGATACGGACCGAATCAATTCATGTCTCAAGCGCGTCGTGGAGAGAACATTGAACTCTTCGGCGAGGGCGAAGAGCGTCGCGACCACGTGCACATCGCTGATGTTGCGAAAGTTGCGCTTGCTGCGTTACGGCAAGGTGTCACAGGAAGCCTGAACGTGGCTAGCGGCGAAACCCGCTCATTCAGAGAGATAGCTGAGCGAGTCGTCTCAGTGAGCGCAACCAAGATGCGTGTCACTTCGAAGCTGCGAAGTGGTCCGATGCCGCACGGCGGGTTTCGACCAATTTCAATCGCCCGACTTCAGACTGTGCTGCCAAACTATGCACCAACGCTCGTTCTCGAGGGAGTCGAGAGGGAAGTGAGTCACCATGGGTAGCGAAGTTGACCTTTTGCGCAGCATCCCGCGACCTAAGAGGAACCTCTCACAACGAACTGAATCGCGGAGTGAAGACATCATCGCGGAGTCGAAAAAGTACGGCCAAATGTATTTTGACGGACCGCGCGACTACGGATACGGTGGCTATCGGTATGACGGCCGTTGGAAGTCGGTAGCCGTCGACGCTATTAAGCACTTCGGTCTTGAGCCGGGCAGTCGAGTTCTCGATGTCGGGGCCGCGAAAGGTTTCCTAGTCAAAGAGTTACTTGATTTGGGCATTGACGCTTATGGGGCAGACATCTCTGAGTACGCCGTCACGAACTGTCATCCAGATGTCATTGGGCGAATGCATGTTGCCAGTGCCGATCATCTCTGCTTTCCTGATCAGTCATTCGCCGCAGTGTTGGCAATTGACGTGATTCACAATTTGCCACGGCACCGAGCCGCTGTTGCACTGCGCGAGGTTCAGCGCCTGAGCAATGGTCGTGCGTACGTGCGGGTCGACTCGTATCGAACTCCCGAGGAGAAGCGCGTCTTTGAGGGATGGGTTCTCACGGCCGAGTTTCACGGATACCCACAAGATTGGTTGAATTTATTTAACGAAGTCGGCTACGAAGGCGACTACTCTTGGACCATCATTCAGTAGCGCGCCATAGCGCTCTCAGTCAGGAGATCTAGCCATGTCGCAACGAACCTACGCCGTATTGGGGGGCGGTGGTTCGTTCGGAATTCATACGGCGATGTACCTGCTCGACTACGCCAATCCCAAGCAAGTCGTGGGTATCGGCCGAAACCCGCTTCGTTCTGAACCCTTTTCGCTCGGGATCGAACGACGTGAGCGATTTGAGTATCGGGCGCTGCATGTGACGCACGAACTTGACCTCCTCCTCGAATACCTCGACCAGGTACGACCAGATGTCATCATCAACTATGCCGCCCAAGGTGAGGGAGCGGTGTCGTGGAAGCACTCTTGGAGATTCTTTGAGACCAACTCAATGGCGCTGGCGCGTCTGACCGAAGAGCTGATGAAACGCGACTATCTCGATCGCTTCATCCAGATCGGCACCTCAGAGATGTACGGCTCTGTCGAACATGCCGCGAATGAGGATGAGCCGATCAAACCGAGCAGCCCCTACGCCGCCTCAAAGGTCGCTTTTGATATGTATCTGCAGAGTATGCACCGATTCAAAGGTCTGCGGATGAACGTGGTGCGGCCAAGCAACTGCTACTGCCCGGGGCAGCTCTTGCACCGAATCATTCCCAAGACCATCTGGTGTGCGTTGACGGGTAACAAGCTGCCATTGCACGGTGGTGGTCGCGCCGAAAAGTCATATCTGCATGCGCGCGATCTGGCTGACGCCCTGCTGAAACTCGTCGAAAGCGGTGATGCCACGATGGGCAAGATCTACAACGTCGGACCCGACAAGCCGACCTCAATTCGAGAGGTCGTTGAACGCACCGCCAAGGCGATAGGGGTAGATTTCGGCAGCCTCTGTGAAATGACAGATGACCGACTCGGCCAAGACTCGCGCTATTGGCTGGACTCGTCTCGTGCCAAGAAAGAGCTTGGCTGGAAGCAGACCACCGGGTGGGACGAAGGACTCGCCGAGATGGTTGCCTGGGGTCAGAAGTATCGAGACGAAATCACCTCGACCTCGACCGACTATGTCTTGCGGGCCTAGTGATCGACAAAAACCGGAATTCCAGGGTCAGGTGCTGGCATGACTGACTCCGTAAGCCGCTGCAGACGATATCGCAGGCGCATTCTTGACATCTCGCAGCGGGTGACAGCGTTACACATTGCCCCCGCATTTTCGTGCACCGAACTTGTCGATGTCATTTACAACGAAACTATGCGGCACGATTCACCCGAAGACATTTTTCTGATGTCCAATGGTCATGGTTGCATGATCTTGTATGTGATTCTCGCCGAGCGAGGAATCCTTTCAGAAGAAGACCTTCTCTCGTACTGCACACCCAGTGGTCGACTCGGCGCACACCCCGACTTTGGAACTCCAGGCATCGCGGCATCCACGGGTTCTCTTGGGCATGGTCTTTCGATCGCAGCTGGTCAGGCTTATGCTGAGTATCTCAAGGGGTCTCACGTGAAGACCTTATGTGTTGTCTCTGATGGTGAGTTGCAAGAAGGATCTTCGTGGGAGGCGATGATGATGAGCGCCAATCTTCGCCTAGGCAACCTCACGATGATTGTTGATAACAACGACTTCTCCGGCCTGGAACGTATGTCGATTGGTCATCCCGCGTTCTATCCGCTCACTCAGAAGATTGAGAGCTTCGGATGGAGCGTCGCCACATGTGACGGGCACGATGCCGATTCAATTCGAACGGCTTTGGCCAGCAGTGATGGCAAACGACCTCACGCGGTAGTGGCGACAACCGTAAAGGGCAAGGGAGTTTCGTTCATGGAGCATGAAAACCTTTGGCACTATCGGTCGCCGAGCCAGGCGGAATACGCGCAAGCCATCCGCGAAGTAGAGCAGACCTGAAATGAGAAACCGGTTTGCTGAAACGTTCTTTGAGATCGCAACGAATGACAGTCGTCAATGCATGATTGTCGCAGATATCTCACCCGCTGGCTCAATGGCTCGCTTTCGTGACGAGCACCCAGACCGGTTCATCAACACTGGCGTCGCCGAACAGGTGATGATTGGCATGGCGGCCGGAATGTGTCAGCGGGGACTTCGCCCGTTTGCCTACACGATTGCGACCTTTGCGCTTTATCGACCTTTCGAGATGGTGCGAGACGACCTCTGTTACCAAGGTCTGCCGGTAACGGTGGTAGGAATCGGCGGTGGGGTCACTTATTCGACTCTCGGTGCCACACACCACGCGCAAGAAGACGTGGCAATCGCCATGTCGGTTCCACACCTCAACGTGCTTGCCCCATGTGACCCGCTTGAAGTTGAGGCAATGACTCGCTGGTGTGCCACTCAGGAGACAGGTCCGGTGTACCTGCGACTCGGCAAGGCGGGGGAGCCAATACTTACAGCACATGTCGCTCAGCCGTGGGAGTTTGGTCGGGTTCGCTGGATACGAACCGGCGGCGATCACTGCATCATCACCTACGGAGTGATTACGAAGATGGTCGTTGACCTCGCCGAGGAACTCACGAGTTCAGGTATCTCGGCTTCTGTGTTGACCGTGCCGACACTCAAGCCCCTCGACTATGAGGGTTTGGCTGAAGCACTCAAGTCTCATGACAGCGTCACGGTGATTGAAGAGTGTGTTCCACGCGCGTTGGGTATGGAAGTGCAGTCATTGGCGTTTCGAATTGGCTACGGGGGCGCTGTTCGCACTTTCTCACTACAGGACGAATTCATCCACTGCTATGGGTCTCATTCAGATATACTTTCGGCGCATGGTCTCGAAAAAGATTCAATCATTAGGTCATTCACGGAATCATCGTCAAGCTAGTGACACTCCTCTCTAGGCCATCGTCTTGGGATATTCGAGACAGTAAGTCGTTCGAGAATCTGAAGTCACTTGTACTTTCAGCGTTATCTAGTCGAGAAGTTACAGATGAACGAGACATTTCAAGGCTGATTCCTCTTAGCCCGCCAGATCTTCGAGACAATCCCCATCTGATGTTCAGTCTCGAGCGATTCATTATTGAATTACTCCGAGCACAGTCGCTCGCAGACCAAAGGTCGCTTCAGTTTCCGATCAACATTCGCGTTATGCGTTCTGGAGTTTCGACGCGCCGTCAACCAGGCCGAGAGTCATATTCCACTGAACGCCTTCATTGTGATGCATGGAGCGGAGCGCCCAGCGACTCCAGAAATCACTTGATATACCTTTATGCAGAGTCAGATTGCCCATATCTTGAGATGTACGAGTCTCTTGACGAAAGCGACCCACTTCGGGGTTTCGTGGGCAGTTATGAAGAGATACCAAGCCGACTGTTTAATCGAAACAAAATCTCGATTCCCTGCGAGGCCGGAATTTTGGCGGTATGGCCAACTTACAGTCCACATCGAACGGTCGTGCCTGCTCCCAGCAATTACAGAGCTGAGGATGCACCACTACGGATAAGCATTGACTTTCGAACTCGTGAGTCGACACCTTATGAAGAGGATCGCAACTCCGCGATGGATACATTTTCAGACTCAAAAATGAACTCACTAGGCGTGTATTGGAGCTTCCCTGCCGCCGCTACCTCCCTGGAGGATAAGTTTCAGGTGGAACTCTCAATCGCGCGTGCCCATGGGCTGAAAGCTTATGTCCGTCGGCGAGAGTACATTCGTAAGTATTATCCAGATGCTGCAGTTTCCGGACTATAGGCCGTTTGCCAGTCTCGTGGAGTATCCACGAATGGACGGACCAGCCAGGGTGCGCCTTCGTGACCTTTCGGTGCGTGACGAATCCGAGCGTGAGGACTTGCGCGAGATTCTCGAACGATTCATGGAGCACGGTCAGTGGATCATGGGTGAAGAAGTGGAGAAGTTTGAGGCAGATGTGGCGTCATTCTTCAAGAGAAAGCACTGCGTGAGTGTGGCGAGCGCCTCATCGGGTTTGTATCTCGCCTTGAAGGCCCTCGGAGTTGGTGAAGGCGACGAGGTAATCACCACGCCAATGTCGTGGCTAGTTACTTCAAGTGCAGTGGTCTTGACCGGGGCCACCCCTGTCTTTGTTGATGTTGATGTGAATCACAACCTTGACCCAGATGCCATTGAGGCTGCAATCACTCATCGCACCAAAGCGATACTTCCCGTGCACTTTTATGGACGTGTGGCTCAGATATCAAGAATCGCAGAGATTGCTAAACGTCATGGACTATCTCTTGTTGAGGACGTTGCACAGGCTGTTGGGGGTCATGTTGATGGAGTGTTTGCAGGGTCTTTCGGTGATGTGGGAGTAATGAGCTTTAGCCCAATGAAGATACTTGCGGGTATTGGTGATGGTGGTGCGATCGTCTGTGATGATGATGAGTTAGCCCAGAATCTTCGAGTTTTGCGACACTGCGGGACAGTTCGTGGTGAGATCTGTGTCGCGCCGGAACTGAAGCACAATATTGATGCACTCAACGCCGCAGTGATTCGTCGTCGACTTCGATTCTTGAATGAGACTGTTGAGTTTCGCCGTGGCAAAGCACGGTTGTATCAAGAGAACTTAGAGGGAGTTGTAGCGTGTCCGGATCCCGGAAAGGACGGTGAGCATACATTCTTTGACTACACGATTCGCACGTCAAATAGGGATGAACTCATCCGACACCTCTTTCAAGAGAGGATTGAAGTGAAGATTCGACACCCGCTCCTCATCTGTGATCAACCGATCTACTCGCATCTTGCAAGACCAGAAGTTCCTCGAGCCCGAGAGTTTGTCCGCGAGATACTTTGCTTGCCTCTTCACGCCAACATCTCAAGTTCGGACGTCAATGTTGTCTCCGAAACGATTCGAGTCTTCGCTGATTCGGGAATCACTCAAAATCAACAGTGAGCGGAAGTCAATGCAGGCGATAGTAATCAGACCCACTCGAGCCGGAGACCTGGTTGGTATACATCGCTGCATGCAGCAAATGACAAGTTGGCTGCCGCCAAAGAGCCAACTGAAGACAATCGAATCCGCGTTTCTCTCGCAACCATGGGTGTGTTCATTTGTCGCGGTGGAGATTGGGGAAGATGACTCATCCACGACCATCAAGGGATTCAGTTCTATTAGTTTTGAAACCAAGATTCGTGGCGGTGTCATAGGCCACGTCGAAGATGTAGTTGTTGACGTGGAGTGGCGGCGGTCAGGTATTGGATCAGCGCTCATTAAAGAGCTTCTTTCTGAGGCTGACCGGAGGGGGGCCTACCGAGTTTTTCTCGAATGCTCGGATGCGAATGTCACCTTTTATAAGGCATGTGGCTTTCAGGTATCTGGAGTGAGCATGTCGTGGACTCCGCACGGTAAGTGACTCAGGCACCGATAGCCTGACCGTTCACATCAATCGCTTCGTCGGAATCACCTCGTCTGGCGGGCGCTACCACGAGGGAGGCCTTATGGCCAAGGAAAATCACCGCGGCAAGAAGTACGTCGCTTCAGCG
>Ga0214923_10008304_pt1 | contig 11090 bp, 25 predicted proteins | sample LL1510_MetaG_FD_177993 | JGI IMG/M metagenome (GOLD analysis project Ga0214923, IMG submission 177993) | Freshwater microbial communities from Lake Lanier, Atlanta, Georgia, United States - LL-1510 | ecosystem: Environmental > Aquatic > Freshwater > Lake | place: USA: Georgia | collected... | reverse complement strand
GTCGTCGTCAACGCCACGGCCCAGCAGGCCGCCGAGCACAACGCCCGTCGCGGCATCGTCGGCCACTGCGCCCGCCGTGCCGGCCGCTACGAGGGCATCGGCTTTTCGACGATTTCGTCGGAGCACGCCATCCGGTCGTGCTGCTTCTGGGGCCGGCGCCCCGTTCGCGAGATCGGCGTGGCCCGCGGTGCCCGCGGCTGGTACGCGGTCGTTTGGTACGAGTGATTCCCCTCCCCCTCATGGAAGAGACATCAATGATCACCAGAGAGCGTCTGACGGAACTATGGTTCACCGACAAGACCAACGCCGAACTCGCGGCCCTGGTCGGCTGCGGCAAGTACAAGCTGTGGAAGCTCAAGCGGCAGTACCGCCTCCCCGACCGCCCGCGCGGCACGCCCGTCGAGGACGATCCCGACGAGGCGACGATCGCCGCAAGGTGTCTCGAGGTTCAGGCGAGCTGGACGCCGGCGGAGAGGGCCAGACGGACCGTCGGCGGCGCAAGCCGGCCGGTGACCGTGCCAATCTGCCGGCTCGCCGTCCACTAGAGAAGACGATCGTCGCCAACGGCATGGCCGTGGCGAAGCAACTGGGCTGGTACGCGATCAAGATTCACGGCGGCCCGTTCCAGCTCTCCGGCCTCCCCGACGTCTTGGCACTCAAGGGCGGCCATGCTGCCTGGGCCGAGTTCAAGCGTCCGGGCGAGACGGCCACGCGGTTGCAGACGCACCGCCTGGCTCAGTTGCAGGAGGCCGGGTGCTCCTGTGCGGTCGTGTGCTCGGCCGGGGAGTACCGCGAGTTCCTGGTTCGTGCGGAGGCCAGAGCATGAACCGCTACATCGAGCACGCTGCGGAGTGGGTCTGGCATGAGATGTCGACGGACGTCCGCCATGCCGTGATGATCCGCGAGTTTCTGCTGGCCGTCGAGCCGCCGGCGAGTGTGGTCGAGGTCGGATGCTGCTACGGCGCCTCGACGGCTCAAGTGCTCTACGCCTGCGAGCAGGCCGGCTGGCCGGTGGTGCTCATCGATCCGCTGGTCAAGCCCAGCGTGCTGGCGATGGTTCGTGCCGCGGCGGGTCGGGTCGAAGTGATCGTCGATGAATCTCGCAGCATCGACTCGCTCGGGGATTACCTGCGGTATGGAAGCATCGTGATCCTGGATGGCGATCACCGACGCGAATACATGGAGCTCGAGTCGGGGATTCTGTCGGTCGTCCAGCCCCGGGCGGTGATCCTGCACGACGTCACCAGCGACCGCGACGACTGCGACGGGCCGGCGTGGTTTCTGCACGAGTGGCAGCGCAAGGGCTATTCCGTTTCCATCGACTACCTGAAGCGGCCGCGGGAGAACACTCACCGCGGCCTGGCGATCATGTGCCGCGAGGCGGCCGATCACGCTGTGGCGAAGAGGGCCATATGCGCCGAGCCCTGACATCATTCGGCCTCGGCCCGCACCGGCCGCTGCTGGAAATCGCCCTGCCGACGTTCGCCCGCTACGCGGCAGAGCACGCCTACGACCTGTTCGTTCCGCAGGTGGTGCCGGGGGACCGGCCGCCGTCGTGGCTCAAGATTCCGCTGCTCCAGTGGCTCTTCAAGGCGGGGTATGACGAGGTTCTCTGGCTCGACGCGGACGTCGTGATTCGACGATTCGACCGCGACATCGCCGAGGACTGCGGCGAGGCGCCGATACACATGGTCGTGCATCACACGGCCGACGGAAGCCCGCCGAACCTGGGCGTCTGGTACGTCAGGCGGACGGCGGCGCGGATGCTTGCCGATGCCTGGGATCGCACGGGCGGGTGGCGCGGTGCGGTCTGGTGGGAGCAGGCGGCGATGATTTCGACGCTCGGAGGAGACGCCGAAGCGCAGAAGGTGGTCGTGCCGCCGTCATCGAGCTGGGGCGAGCTGCCGTATGAGTGGAACCCGCACTGCCACGACCCCCGCGGGGTGCCGGCGGACTGCCGATTCTTCCACGCCACCATGATGGCCGATCGTGCCGTCGCCATGAGGAGGGCCGCTGGTGACCTGTGAGCAGATTATGCCCGTCGAGCGGCAGTACCTGGCGGTGTATCAGGAGTACTGCCGGCGGGGCGAGGAGATCGCCAGCCGGTCGAAGTGTGCGATCGTGTCGATCGCCAGAAATGCGATGCCGCATCTTGAGAAGACGCTGGCGCTGGTCGAGCAGACGGCCATGATGTTTCAGGCCGCCACCTACTACGTCTACGAGAATGATTCGACCGATTCGACGCCGATGGTGCTGGACGAGTTCGCCGCGTCCCGCCCGTGGATGACCGTCGAGCACGAGACCCTGGGCGAGCCGGATACGCGAGGCTTCGAGGAGGATCGCACGGTGCGGCTGGCACGGTGCCGGTCAAGGTGCCAGTCGTGGGTCGAACGGCACGCCAACGACGCCACGTTCGTCCTGGTGCTGGACGTCGACCCCCACGGCGGGTTTTCGCCCACGGGGATTCTCAACTCAGTCGGCTGGATGGCCTCTCACGGGGACGCGGCCGGGATGGCGAGCTACTCCCTGTTCGTTCGTCGCGACGAAATGGGGCAGACGTCGATCGCTCATTACGACGCCTGGGCCGCTCGGCTGAATTTTTGGGAGGACCGCCGGGACTGCACCGGGGGGATGCTGTGGGCGCACATGATGATGCCGCCGGTCGGTTCGCCGCCGATCCCGCTGTATTCCGCCTTCGGGGGCGCCTGCCTTTACCGTGCCTCGGCGTTTCGTCGCGGCGTCTATGACGGCATCGGCGTCAACGGCGTGCCTGACTGCGAGCATGTGTCATTCCATCGGTCGATGCGTCGGCACGGCTGGGCGATGTACCTCAACCCCTCGAGTCGATACGTCGCGATTCTGCCGGGCGGGGGGGAGGAATGAATCTGACACCCGACCAGAAGCGATGCCTGCGGCGCCTATGGAAGGGGGAGTTGACGCTCGCCGAAATCGCCGACGAACTCAACTGGACGCTCACGGAATTATCATGTGCCGTTCGTCTTCTTGATCTGGCTCCGCGGCAGGAGCCGGATGTCTATATGCCCAGTCGCGAGCAGATTCTCATCGCGGCTGCGGAGATCAGATCGCGGTGGACTCCGCAGGAACGCGAAGCCCGCCGCGCGGCAGCCTGGCCGACTATACTGAAAAAGGCTACCGAGGATGACACTGATGCTGGCGGATGTACGTCTCGTCGTGTCGGCCAAGGAGGTCCGCCTGACGTTTCGTCGAGACGGCGAAGACGTCGAGGATGAGATTTGGAAGTTCGAGCGGCGGCTCGCGAAGGAAGAGGCCGCTGTGCTTTCAACGACGGCGTTCGCGGCGACGTATGACCTGATTCAGCACATCGTCCACGGCGATGAGTGACAGAGCGGTCGCAACGGAGGGCGGAGGATTCGGAGATGACTCGCCGCCGTTGTTCGCATCGGTGCCGGATCAGCATTACAGCCGCGGGTGTGTTACGAGCCAGGCTCGCACGATGAGTGCTCAATATATTGAGTTTTTGGAACGACACCGCAGGCAAATGGAGGAACGCGATGAGCGACGAAAATGAAGAGCGGCTCGGCGCGGGAATGCCGCTGATCGACAGCCTGAAACTTCTGGCTCAGTACGCACCGCTGCTGCTGCGGCTCCAGGCGATCGCGAACGAGCCCGACGCCTACCACCGGGCCGTGGCGATCGTCGGGCTGCTCAAGTGGGCTGCGGCGAAGACCGAGGGCACGCACCTCGACGACGACGCCGTGCAGTACCTGCAAAACATTCTGGCGAGCGCCGAGGGCAAGGCGTTCTTTGATTGGATCGTCAAAACCGTCGAGGTGACTGCATGAAGACCGTTGATATCGTCGTGGCCGTCGCGGGCACGCTGGCTGCGATCATCGTCTCGCAGTGGCATCGCATCCTGCCGCTCCTGTCGTTCTCCCGGCCGTGCCCGGCGGCCCCCGCGGGCGTGTCCTACCAGGATGCCCTCGAGGCTCTGGCCGTGGTCCGCTCGAGGCTGGCGGTCGGGGGCAAGGTCTCCGACGAGGCCGAGAAGGCGATCGAAACGATCACGCTCAATCTCGTGAAGGGGTCGTGACATGGCGTGGAGACTCATCGTGGCTGGCATGATCCTGTTTTTCGCGTGGCGGGGCACGGGCATGGAAATGCCCTGGCCGGCGGCGGACCAGCCGAAGGCCGCCGTCGATCGCCCTGATTCGGGTGATCTGAAGGCCGCGGAGGGCGTGAAGGTCATCGCGGCGAAGATGTCGCCGGCCGACCGCATCTATCTGGCGAACTTCTACGCGGCCCTGGTCTACATCGTGAATCGGGACGCGAAGCGCGACCAGCCGATCCTGACCGATACGGCGAAGTTCCAGACGTTTCACTCTGGAAGCCTCGACGCCATCATCGATCGCAAGGACATCGGCAAGAACCCGGGCCTGGGAGAGGCCATCGACGCGGTGTTCAAGGCGCTGGTCGGTGACAGCGTGCAGGCTGTGAGCCCGGCCGTCCGCGAGAAGATCGTTCGTTCCTGCTCTGCCATCTCCTGGACGCTGGCGATACATGGCGAGTGAATTCAACCCTCTGGCAGCGTATGAGGCGGGCCTCGTCGGTTCGCGGGTCGACCCCCGCGCCGATGAGCAGCTCGTCGACTGCATCATCCGCACCGGCGGCAACCCCGCCGGCGGCGAGGTGGCCCGCGAGTGGGAGTTTGCCGGCCTTGGCGAGGGCAAACTCACGCTGCTCTTCCCCGTCGTCATGCGGGTCTTCCCGGACGTCTTTCCGAACGCGGCTCAACTCACCGGCGACTGCGTGGCGGCGGCCGCCGCGAACTGCCTGGTGACGTCGCTGGGGATGGAGATCGCCTCGGGCAAGCCCGACGATGTCAGCGGGCAGGTCGAGGACCGCCCCGACATTTCGCCGCTCGGAGTGACGCAGGGCTTGGTCGCGCGGGAGAGTCTCTGGGCGTGGCGCGGGTACGACGAAGACGGCTGGGTGCCCAGCGAGGCGGCGAAGGTCGCGTGCGAGAAGGGGTTTTTGATTCGCAAGCCCTACCCCGAGCTCGGCATCGACCTGACGAAGTACACGACCGACACGATCAAGCTGGGCGGCCGCCGCCTGCCGAATGACAAGTGGCTCGCCGAGTCGCAGGTGCATAAGGCGAGGACCGCGACGTTCCTGAAGAATCGCGAGGAGGTCCGCGATTTCCTCGCCCAGGGCTTTGGTGTTTTCAACGGGTCCAGCCTTGGGTTCTCATCGAAGCGAGACACGAACGGCGTGTCGCGGCAGGTGGGCCGTTGGAGTCATGCGCAGAGCTGGATCGGGTACGACGATCGCCCCGAGACGCACGACCTGTACGGCCAGGCTCTGGTTCTCTGGTTGAACCAGTGGGCCGTGTGGAACAGCGGACCCCGCCGCATCCACGGCACCGACATCGACATTCCCGAGGGCTCGTTCTGGGGGACTGCCGACACGATCGACCGATGCAACACCAGGATCGCTCTCTCAAGCGTGGCCGGGTGGCCGCGGCGGAATCACACGACCTACGGCGCGACGGGGCACGTTTGATGCGATACCTCTTGCCGATTATCCTGATCAGCGGCTGCGTCGGTGCGTCTGGTCCGCAGCCGCGCGACATTGAGCCCCTCGTTGCCGCGGCCGGGGTCTACGCTCTGATGGCCGCCCCGGCGCCCCCGCCGCCGCCCGTGGCCGGCGACGTCTGCCCGGGTTGCTACGGTCGGGGGATCGTCGGAGACGGCACGAACATGGTGAAGTGCCAGCGGTGCAACGGCACTGGAAAGATCACCGTCGCCTGCAAGGATGCGAAATGCCAGCCGCTGAAAAGCACGCCCCGCTGAAGGCTTACGTTCGGAAGCGCGGGGGTCTTCGGCTTGCCGCGCACGGGTATCTCCGCGACCAACTGGTCGATATGGCGGTCCGAGATTTCCCCTTCGACGTCGCCGATGACATGGGGCCGCGGGTGCTCGCCGCCCGCCTGAAGATCAAGGCGCGGGCCAGGTACGACTCGATCATGGTGATGATCATGATCGGGGTGATAGCCAATCTGATCAGCAAGTACATCTGGGACTGGTGGCGGAAGCGCGAAAGCCACCAGAACCTCATGCGGGAGTGGTCGGCGATCGCCAAGGCGGAGGAAGCCTGATGCCTCACGCCCCGGAGCCGTTTCGGCCGCCGTGGCTCGCGAGGCGGCCCGAGAGACGCCCGAGTTCCGCCGGTCGGGGGTACGGCTCGGCGGCGTGGCAGCGGGTGCGGCTGGCGGTGATCGCCAGGGACAACGGCACCTGCCGCATGTGCGGGCTGCTGATTCATCGAGCCGGCGATGCCCATGTCGATCACATCGCCGAGAAGCCGCAGCACGAGGCCGCCGAGGCCACGCCTCTTTCGGGCCTCCAACTGCTCTGCCGGGCGTGCCACGGCAAGAAGACCGCCGGCTAGTTCTTAGGTTTCGCCGCTCGGGCCTCGGCGTTTTTCTTCTTCGTCGTGCCGCCGGCCGCGCCCCAGACCTTCACCATCGCCTGATGCTGGTCGGAGTAATAGGGGAAGTAATACGACCGCAGGACGTCGATCATGTCTCGTCGCACCAGGGTGCGGCCGTAGACCACGACCGTGACCTCCTTGCCGGCCGCTCGAGCCCGCTTGATGGCTCGGTAGACAGGCCGATTGTTCGGTGCCTCAATGGCTTCGGCGGCCTCGGCGATCGTCAGCAGTTGGCTTGTGTCGATCACGCTCATCTTAGTACTCCTATGACGGCTTCGGCCAAGTCTACGACAGCTCCGCCCACCCTGCGTAGAGGTCTCTCGGTTTCCACGGCCGGGGGCGCCGAGGCCACGGGGGGCCAGGAGCCGGCCGCCGGCCCGGGGCCGGCGTAGGGCATCGCAGGAGGCCACGAGCCCTGCCATGCGGGCGCCGCCGGCCAGGACGCCACGGCCCCCGCCGGCACGGCCGCCGGCGTCACCGGCACGGCCGCCGGCGTCACCGGCACGGCCGCCGGCGTCACCGGCACGGCCGCCGGCGTCACCGGCACGGCCGCCGGCGTCACCGGCACGGCCGCCGGCGTCACCGGCCCATGCCGCCGGAGGCCGGCAGCCTCCAGCAGCAGGGTGACGACGACCAGCACCAGGACTGCTCTCCAGGTATCGCGGATCACGCCGGCACCGCCTGCCCCACGCCGGCGGTGACCGCCAGGCGGTCGTGCTCGGCCGCCTTCGCTTCGCAGGCTGCCGCCACCCGCCGGAGCGTGGCGGCGACCGCCAGGTGGCCCTCCTGCACCGTGGCGTGGCAGCTCATCACGCCGGCGTAGACGCGATCGACGAAACCGTCCTCGGCACGCCGAAAAAGGCTGCTCTGCCGACTCAGCACAGTGCCATCGTGGATCGACACCGTAATCCTCGGATCACGCCAGTTGCCGCCCTCGACCGACGCGAACACGATGCAGCAGCGATCGCCATCGGCCAGGCCGTCGAAAATCTCACTCATCTCTCGTCTCCTCGTAGGGGGGTCTCGCACACTATCGGCACGCAGGTAGCCTACTCTCCACCATCGTCCTGTCGATCCTTGCGCCGCCGCCGCCGGCCGCGCCGCTGGATGCGGTCGATCGCGGCCTGCGCGACACGGCTCATCGCCTCGCGGGCCTCGCGCTCGGTGGCGATCCGCTGCGCCACCAAAAACGTCAGCCAGCCGGCCTCGTAGGGGTGCAGTCGGTTTTTCACGGCCGGGCCTCCCCGATGCCGAACTCGAACGCCGCATCCAGGCTCTCGACTGCCGACGTCAGCCCCTCCTCGACGGAGGGTGGGACCGCGCCGCCGTTGGCGCCGATCGCCACACTCACCGCCGAGAGCAGGGCGGCTGCCTCCGCCCTCGTCAGCGTCACGGTCGCCTCCGTCACCATCCTCGTCTTCGTCTTCATCGCCTCGCCTCCCGTTTCGCCGCTCTGGGTTTCTACGCTCCGGGGTGGCGGCGGGCCGCCGGGGCGCGGCGAATCACTTGCCGCCAATCACAATGCGGCCACCGTGGGCCACGAAGTCCATACCTGCCAACCGCCGCGCCACGATCGCCCTCGCGTCGCGGATGTTCCGCTGCGGCGTCGGCAGCATGGCGCCGTGAGCGTGCCAGCAGCCGTCGATGCGGGTGAACGTCACCGCCACTCGATGCCGTTTGCCGAAGTGAATCACTCGCTTGTTCTCATTGCCGATCAGGGTCGTCATCGTCTCTCTCCTCATCTCTAGGGTTTCTTGGTTTCCACGTTCGGGGCCACGTCGGCCCGCCCGTCGCCCCCGTGCCAGCGTTTCGCCGGGCGGGGGTTGCGGGCGGGTCGTCAGGGCATATTCTCGCGGCCGGCGTAGACCCGCCCGCCGTCCGGCGCCGTCGTGCTCTCGATCCATAGCCACGCGCCGGGGATGTCCTCGATGTAGGCCACCAGCGAGTCAAGGTCATGCACCGCCGCCAGCCCCTCGCCGGCGGCCCAGGAGGCCGCCGCAGCGTCGGCGTCGGGGGCTATGAGGGTGGTCATGCCGGCGTCGGTGCGGATCGTCCATTCGTGCGAGCCTGCGGCCTCGACGGTCGCCCACTCGCCGTGCATCGGCAGGATGCCGTTCCACGGCTCGAAATCGCCGCCCGTGATCGCCGCAGACTCGATGCCTTGCGCGCCGTCACTGCGGTCATGCGTCCGGCGGTAGAGCGTGCCGCTCTCCCAGTCGGCGGCGTAGGTCACATCCACCATCTGCCCCGCATCACTGGGGAGTTGGTGCCAGGTCAGTTCGTGCGTCATCATCGTCGCTCCCTTTCCTATGGTTCCCCCATCCGGGGGTCTGGTGGATCATCCCATCATCCAGCCGCCGCGGCAACGAGCCGCGGGCAGCATCGTCAGGCCCGAATCCCGGTCGTGAGCAACTCCTCGCGGACGAGCCGCACGACCTCGCAGGCCCAGGGCTCGCCGCAGCCGGCGTAGGCGTCGATCCTGAACCACTCCTCGGGCAGTTCCTCGCCGGCCGTGACGGCGGCCACGATCTCGCCGGCCAGCCGGTGAGCGACCCGCACGGCCGACGCCGCCTCACGGCGGATGCCCGCCGTGAGGACCGCACAGTCGCGGTCGCGGCCGACCATCCCCCGGTAGGCGACGGCATCGGCCGCGGCCTGCCTCAGCGTCTCGCGGGCCGCCTCGTCTTCCAGGTCGGCGGCAAGCCGCTCGGCCGTGTCGATGCTGATGGCGGGCATCTTCCGCCGACCGCGGTAGGTATCGACCTCGACCCAGACCAGCGGCACGGTGTGGCCGGCGGCACGCCACGCCTGCACCTCAGCCAGTTCCGCCATGACGGCGCCGGCCTCTGCCATCTCGATCATCGCGTTCGCAACGTAGCCCATGATCTCGTTTCCTCGCTCGGGGGTTTCTCGTTTCCGGTCTGCGGCGGCCGACGCGGCCGTCGCGTTTCCTCGGCCGGGGGTCACTCGCCCCCTTCTGGTATCGACTCGGTCTGCGCCAACTCTAGAGAATATCTACGTCGGTAGTCAAGTCGCCTTGCGCGCCCGTCTCGATTTTTCGCCCGCCCGCAGTTTCCCGCGGATCGCGTAGGGTCGGCAGACGAGCCCAGGCACCAGCCGGTTGCTCCGCGGGCCGGCAACATGGAGGATCACCGTCCCCTCGCCAGCTTGAGCCTCGATCAACACCCGCCGCCCGCCGCGGCCGCATCGGATGGCCCGCCGGAAGGTCACGATGCCGCGCACAGCCATCGGCACCCGCTCGCCCGACGCGAGCCGGTAGTAGGGGCCGGCGCCGACCCGGAATCGGTCGCCGGGGCGAAGGGTCACCCGCTCGGAGACTCGGTACTCGGTTTCCACGCTCGGGTTCATCGCTCGGCCCTCCGCAGCCACTCGGCCGCCGCCTCGATCGCATCGTCGCGGTCGCAAGCCGCCGCCTCGTAGCGGTCGTGGCCTTTCGTCTCGGGGTTATCGAATCCACCACTCGCGCATCTCGCCGGGGCATTGCTCGTCGGTTCCGGCGCCGATCATGCCCTTCACACAGCACAGCGTCACCTCGCCATCCGGCCAGTAGACCCGCAGCCGCTGCGAGAAGCCGGCCTCGCCCGTGTAGTCCGGCCCCAGGCTCGACGCGAGCCCCAGGCCGTCGCCGCCTCGCCCGTGGACCGCCGCGATGCCGGCGTCTGGATCGCCCCCCCACTGGCGGAGCAGATCAGCGTAGATCGCTTTGTTCATCACCTTCTTCGTTCGCGTTCGCATCTCGTCTCTCCTCGTCTCGGGTTGTCACTCGTCCTCGTCGCAGGGCACCGCCACGGTGGCGATATGCTCCTCGACTCCGCCGTCCTCGACGCGGTAGACCCCGGCCTCCTCGCCGGGCTCCGCGCCATCGTCCAGCAGGCATTCCATCGCGTACTCGGTCGCCTCGCGGTCGCCGGCCGCCTCGACGGGCGGGCAGTGGCGACAGTCATCGAATCGGATCACATACAGGGGCATGGTCTGGTTCCTCCGGTCGGGGTTGTCGTTTCCACGTTCCAGGGGGCCGGCACCGCGCCGGCGAGCGGTCAGCGGCTCGCCGCGTAGTCCAGCATGCGCCGACAGGCCGCGGCGCGGGCCCGCTCCTCTGCCCCGCCGGTCTGGCCGACCCTTTCGGCCTCTGCCAAAATCAGGCCGATCGACAATCCGGTTTCCCTTGCTTTCCGATAGCCGCGGGCAACTAGGCTCCGGTCTGCGTCCGTCTTTGCGCCGTAGGCTTCACACCAGCCCGCGATAATGTCCGCCTCGGTTGCCGTCATGTAGGCCGGCGTCCCTGTCGCCGGGTAGGTTTCTACGATCGCCTCGCCGGTGGAAGCGGTGTAGTCGGCCGGCTGGTAGGTGTAGGCGTGGGCCTCATCGTCCCAGTCTTCGCGCCACGTTGGGGCATGTATCACGACGGCCGCGTATCCCGCCGCCGCCAGTGCTGCCGCCTCTTTCCTTGCTTCTTCGATGGTCAACATTTCTCGTTTCCTCTCTCGGGGTGTCGTCGATCCGGGGGGGGCGGGCACGCGCCGGCCACCGTGTTCTCACGGTCGGGGTCAGGCGTCCTCGTCGCCCAGGCGGACCTCGCCCAGGTGTTCCTCCTC
>Ga0214923_10008303_pt1 | contig 11093 bp, 16 predicted proteins | sample LL1510_MetaG_FD_177993 | JGI IMG/M metagenome (GOLD analysis project Ga0214923, IMG submission 177993) | Freshwater microbial communities from Lake Lanier, Atlanta, Georgia, United States - LL-1510 | ecosystem: Environmental > Aquatic > Freshwater > Lake | place: USA: Georgia | collected... | reverse complement strand
GTTACCAAATCGTATTATATTATTGTAATAGTTACAAAAGTTAATAGACAGTATAGGTGATAGACAAGTATTAACTATAATATTATATATATAGAATTTATTAGTTTTATAAAATATAGGTACTATGAATTTATTAGTCTTATTATTATATCTATAAAATTTACAAATTATTTTAATATATTGGATATCTTGATTACATATCTGTTCATTTTTTATTTCTGATTTATATTTATTAAATATGTCTTGAAATTTGTCATAAGTTTTAATAGATTGATTTTTATATTCATCATAAATATTATTACATAATTTAATATCATTAATTAAATTACTATCCATATTAACGTCTTTTATTAATAATTAAAAAAATAAAATTCAATTTTAAATAAAATTATAATTTTTCTAAAATTAACATTTCTAATGTTTTTATTTTTTGTTCTAATTCTTTAATTCTTTGATTATATTCTTCTTTTAATCTATCAATATCTGATTTATAATTAATAAATTTAAATTCAATATTTTTAAATATAAATCTATAATATTCTTTTTCTTGTTTATTCTTTATTCCGCATAATTTAATAAGATCATCTTCAAAATCATTTGTAATATATAAATTATATAGTATTGTTAATTTATCATTATCTATAAAATTATTAAGATTAATAATTTTAATAATTTCATTATTAAATTGGATATATTTAGATTCTAATTTTAAATATTCTTTAGTACAATTTTTGATATAATCTAATTTTATTATAGTATTATCAAATAAATATTTAGAAAGCCATGAATAAATTGGTATTTGAGATGAAAATTTATTATCAATAATATTTTGTAAATATAAATCAGATATATAAAATCCATTATTTACAATATAAATATTTAATAAAATTTTATTTTTATATAAATAAGTATCAATATATTTATTTTTTTCTAAGATATAATCTTCATAAGTATAATCAGTTCTTCTCCAATTTCTTTTAATATTTCCATTTGAATCAATATTAAATAAAAAATCTTGATACATGATTAAAATTAAATTTTATTAATTAATAAAATTTAATTCAATTTTAAATACTAACTTTGCCAAATATTAATTTATTAATAGTTGTATTAACACAGAATAATCTATGCAATATAATACCTAATACTAATAATATAAATAGAACTAAGAAAAAATTAAAATTAAAACCATAAGATATTAATCCAGATATTAATATAGTTCCAAATAAATCATTTGCAGCTACATCAAATATTCTAAATGAATGAAATCCGGTTTTTGGTTTACCAAAAATATCTGAATATTTTGCAAATGGACAAGACATTATAAATAATATAATATAACAAATATTAAATAAATAATTATTTAACAAAAAAATAATTATAAGATTTCTATTTATAAATTTTCCCATTTCTTTTTAAGAACTGAGATTTTCATCATATGTAAATTATATTTATATGCATATTTTTGATTATTAAACCAATACCATAATTTTAAATTACCACAATGATATTCAATAAGTTTTTTAGTAATTTTATATGTTTTACCATCTAAATATTTATTAATAAAATTTTCTAATTTATTAAATTTTTGTAACCAATTATTAATTCGTTTATTAAGTCTATTAAAATGTAATTTACAATAAAATACTGAATTATAAAATCTAGTAGGTTTGACTCGACATTTATATGTAGTACATTTAGTTAATTTTGATTTAAATATTGACATTGTAGTATTATATAGTATAATAATAAAATAATTCAATTTTTTTTAAATCATCAAATAGTATACTCTAATTATAACAATTATGATAATATATATTCTAAAACTTGATAATGATAAATATTATGTTGGTAAAACTAAAAATATTATTAAAAGAGTACATTTTCACAAAAATAATTTAGGTTCTGAATGGACAAAAAAATATAAATATAAATCTATCATTAAAACAATTGAATCCGATTCTCCATTTGATGAAGATAAATATGTAAAAATCTATATGAATAAATATGGAATTGATAATGTTCGTGGTGGATCATATAATCAAATAGAATTAACAGATGAGCAAAAAAATAATTTAATTAAAGAATTACAAACCATTAATAATTTATGTTATAGATGTGGAAGAAATAATCATTTTATTAAAAATTGTTATGCTAAAACTAATGTAGATGGGTCATTATTAAATGATCATGAAATTAAAAATGATAATTTGTATTTAAATATGTTAAATAATATTATTAATAGTGGAAAAAATATTTTAAAATTATTTAAATAAATTATTAAAAAAAACTGAATGTTTTTTAACGATTTATAGTAGAACTAATTATTATAATGTGTCAAATTTGTAATATAGAATATTATACATTTGATGCATATTGTAATAATCAACCCTTTAATATTTATGATTATTTACTACTTGAAAAAATTGAATGTTGTAAAGAAGTATATGTATTTTCTGAATTTTTCATTAATTTAAAATATTTTAAATATGAAAATTCATTATATACAATTAATTTACCGAATACATTAATTAATTTACAATCATTAGAATGTAGTAATAGTATAATAAATAATTTACCAAATACATTAATTAATTTAGAACATTTAGATTGTTCACATACCAATATAAATATTATACCTGAAACTTTAATTAATTTAAAATATTTAGATGGTAGTTATACTGATATTGATATTATACCCGATACATTAACTGAAATATATTATTTATTTTGTAATTATACATATATAGTAAATTTACCTGAAACATTAAGTAATTTAGAAATTTTAAATTGTTCAGGAACTGATATAATGATGATACCAGAAACATATACACAATTATATGTATTAAATTGTAGTCATACACAAATTAATTATATACCAGAAACATTAATTAATTTACAAACTTTATATTGTCGAGATACAAATATTATGGATATTTCAAAAAAATTAATTAATTTAACTAAAATAGAATCTGATTTATTAAATACTGACTATATTTTACAAAGACAAAAAAAAATTAAATTAGGATTTATAAAATTTATAAAATTATATAAGTATTCTATAAAATCTCCTATTTTATGGAAAATAGCAGAGTATTATACTGCTAAAAAATATTCACCAAAAAATATTTTAAATTATATTAATTTGTATTAATTTATATTTTTTTTATTTTGGTGCTGGACCAGTATTTAATGCAATGATACCAGATATAATTAATATCATTCCGATATATTGAGTTAGATTTGATAATCTTTCTTTTAATAATATAAATGCTAAAATACTTTCCATAAGTGCAGATATTCCATCCCACATATTATTAACATATATAACATTAGTATATTTCAATATATAAATTAATAAACTAATTAATATAATATAAGCAATACATCCAATTATTAAATTTTTATATTTTGTATTATTTCTAGCATGTAATTTAAAATTTGAATCTCCAATATATTCTATAATACTTAATAATATAATTAATAATACTATTTTCATAATTCTTAATATGAAATTTAAAAAAAATTAAAATAAACTTTATATAACAATAATTAAATAATTATATATTTATTAATTTAAATTATGATAACATATTTTATATGCATTTAAAATATTTATAATATCATTTTTTGAATAATGAGTTATAGTTTCAATAATAAATAATATATCGTCATATGAATATGATTTATTATTTATTGTTTGAAAATAACTAATAAATGTTATTATTATAGGGTTTTCTGTAATTTGAAATTTAATTATTAATGTTTTAATAATATCATTAACATTAAATATTGAATTAATTGAATATTTAACTAAATTAAACATATTAAGGATATCACATATAAAATGAATATCTTGTTTTGAAATTTGTTTATTATAAGTTGTATTATAAATATAATATATACATATTTTATTATGTTGAGTTAAATCATTCATATCATAATTATTATTACAAAATTGACAATAAGACATTTATGATTAATATTATTAATATAATATATGTAATACTAAATATATTCAATTTTTATTTTATACATTAATAAAAAAATAATTAATAATAATTCCTAGAATCACATATCAATACTTTCCAAAATTTTAAGATTTGGTAAGTTTACCATTAATTTTTTAATTTTTTCACACATTTTTTTATCATGAGAGACAATAATTCCATCTGTTTGTTTAAAGAACATTAATACATAATTCATTATTGAAATTTGAGCATTATCATTAATTTCATTTTTAATTGAAGTTTGTCTCCAATCACCAAAATTATGTAAATATTCAATTTCATGTTCAATTAAACATTTATTATCAAATATCAAATTGGTTGTCAAAATAATAATATTTTTCATTCTAAATGGAATTTTTTTTGTCAACAAATCCATATTAAAGGTTAATGTATTATAATTAACATCTTTATAATGTTTAATAAATTTGTACAAATTTTCAACTTTAGAGATATTAGAAAATACAATAATATTATTTAGATTTCGACGATCTGGATATTTATGAAAAATAGATTTGATAATTGTTGGGATAGCAATTTTACAAAGCGTGCTTGAATCAATATAAATGATATTATCTTTTTTTTTTGATAAATTACCAACAATTTTCTCATGTTTAATTTGTTCTGAAATTTCAGTCAATAATTCTTCTTTTGAAGGTAGTGGATAAGATTTCAATAATTTCATTTGACTATCAGTAAAATTGTGACGAATATTCAAATCATTATAAGTTGATTTTCTCCATTCATAAATTTGACTTTCAGTCAAGTTAATATAGGTCGCTGGTTTGATAAAACTAGAATTAGCCATTATTAATATTTACATTAATAAATTAAAAATATTCAATTTTTTTATTTCATTTGATTTAAATAAATATTATAATAAAATGGTAATATATTAAATACTAATCTATTTTTATATATTTGTTTAATATCATCTTCAATCTCTTTAAATAATAAATCTAAATTAATATTATTAGAACATTTATATTGATATTGTAATTCATAATAATTAATTTTATCTTTATATATATCATTATCTCTTAAAATATCCAATGCTTCTTTTATAGAATAAGATAAAAAGATTGTAGTTATATAATCATTAATATAATTGAGATCAATATTACAGTCAGGATTATTCTTTTTTTTTTGTAAATCACTTTCTAATTGAAAAATAATATAACCATTTTTATTATGATATCTTAATAAATTTAAATTATATAAACTTTTATTAATTAATAATTCATCAATTTTATTAATTGTTGTAAATTGTTTTACAAATAAATTTTTATTAAATTGTTTTACAAATAAATTTTTAATTGAATATTGTAAAAACATAATATAAATGTAAAATTATTATTATTATAATTATTAATAAACTTAATTTAAAATGAAATAATAATTTATTATGAATTATAATAATTTCTTCTATTTTTCTAGATAATATTTCATTTTGATATTTATACATAGAAATATCATTATTTAATTTATTATAATTATATATAATATGTTCAATAATTTTAGTTAATAATGGATTAGTTGATTCATAATTAATTTTAGATTTTGAAAGAAGATCTAAATCTGATTTACTTAATTCATTAAATTTATTATTCATAATATTAATTTTATTCTAATGGTGTAAAAAATATATCAAACCAATTAATATTAGAATATGACCACTCTTTCCAATCTATGATATTATAATCAATGGTTATAATTTTAATAATTTTATTATTAAAATCTAAATAATTTATATTTTGATTTTTATCAGTTATATATATAATAATAAACTTAGTAAAATATTGTTTTAACTGTTTTATTAAATTATTAATTTCATATAAATTTATATAATTATTTTGAATAATAAATCGAATATTTTTATTATATGCATTTTGAAAATTAACAATTCGTTTATCTATTTTATTTTTAAGCATATCTAAATTAAATAATGAAATATAATATAACTCATGTGCAAATAATATATTATATGAATTTTTTAATAAATAAGAACCCGAATTATGTGTTAACATTTTATGATTAGTAGAATATTTATAAATATTAAGATTAGAAAAATTTATAAATTTATTTTCTAATACTTTATTTATTTGTTTAATTGATACTTTACACCAATCAAATGGAAATGCTTGATTTCTAAGACCAACATTTTGTAATTGTTTTGCAATAGCACATGTATTACCTAATGAAATATAAATTGGTATATCCTTAATATATTGAAATAATGTAACAGTTACAAAATAAGTAGTAACTATAAATTGTTTTCTACTTATTATTTTATAATTTTTTAATAATAAAACTCTTTTCCAAAATTCTTCATGGTGACAATTAATAATTATAATAAATTTATAAAATCGGTTATTACATTGTTCTAAAATATTAATATTCAATTTAGATAAATTTATTATTAAAATATTTCCATTTTTAATATTTTGAAATGTATTATAATCAATAAAATAATTTTCTATATTTTTTTTATATATCTTATTATTTATTATAACATCATTATATATATCTTTAGAATTTGTATAATGAATAAGTTTATAAAATTTATTAGAAAGTCCAAATAAATAAGATTCTCCTCCAATACATACAATATTAGATAATTTATTTTTTTCTAAACATCTAAAATAATAAGATATTAATAATGTTACATAAGATCTTAATTCTTTTCTAATAATTGGATGTTGACTAAATGAATTTTTTGAAATAAAAAAATAATGTTTATTAAATACATGGATTTCTTTCATTTTAAATAAATATATCAACTATATAGTATCACAACTATTTATTTAAATTCTTATTCACTAACATATTTTATTCACTAAATTGCATACAAAATGCACATCTTCCATTACTATAACTATACCAGAATCCACATTTAATATTGGATTCCCATACTAAATTAATAAAATTTTGACAAGATTTATATTTAATATTATCTTCATTTTCAAAATCATAATATTTTTGTTCTGCATACCATTTTTTAATAATATTTTTTATATTTTGCATTTTATGATTTCTAACACCATTTACAAAAATTAAATTTTCAGATAACTCATTTGGTTTTTCCAAATTATCATTTTTATATGCATTATATTCAATTTTTTGAATTTTAGATTTTAAATAATTAATTGCATTTATTTTACAAATATCTGAAATATGTTTATCATAAATCAAATTAGGAATATCAAATTCTTTTCTAAAATCATTAATAAATTTAAGTATTTCTAAAATTTCCGATTCGGTTAATTGATCTTTATTAACAATTACCATTATTGTTTAATATTATTTTTTAATATTATAAATAAAATTAATTATTTAAATTGTTATATTAAAAAGTGTTATTTTTTAATTAAATAAAATAAATATTTTTTAAAATTATTTTTATATTGAATTGCATCATCTTCAATTACAGTAATACTATGATTTAATTCATTATATAATTGTTGATATATACATAATTCTGATTCCGATAAATTTAATAAATGGGTAGGATTATCTAAAAAGGATTTAAGATATATTAGTAATTCTTTTTTAATAGAAATATATTGTTTGGTTATTAATACATGCGATTGAAAGTTTTCATAATATTTAATAAATAATTGTTTATCTTGAGAAGATTTAATTTGATTGATAAAATAATTAGAATCTAATGATAAATCCATAAATTAATATGAACAACACTATCTTTTATATATTATTATTAATTTATTAAAATATAGATAAAAAAAATAATTAATAATAATATACTTACATATTTTTTAATTCTTAAATATGAATAAATTTAATTTTGCATATATTATTATTAGTACATTAATTATATTGGGACTAATTATTGGAATATATTATGGGGGCAAAATACCTAAAGAAGATATGTCAATTTGTTTATTGGGAACTTATATATTATTAAAAGGAACATTTGATTTAATATATTGTTATAAATTCTGTCCAACAAATAAAATTCAAACAAGTACTTAAAAATTATTTGAAATTTGATTTAATAAATAAGCAGCATAACATAAAATATTTTTTTTATTAAAATAATTATGAAATAATTGATTTGCTTGTTGAATAATTTTAATACATTTATCATCATTATTACGACACCAAATTATCTGCTCTTCTAAATTTGATAAATCATATTTAATAGGTATATAATGAATATATGGTTGTAATAAATTAGAATACCAACATATATTACCAACAACATATTTACTTTCTACCATTAATATTAATGAATTTAATTGTAATAAATAACTAGTACGATTTGGATTAGAATGTCCATCAATATTAATAATATATTTATATTTAATTTGTTCATTCATAGGTATTCTTTCTTTTAATTTAAATTTAAAAGAATTTGGATTAATATAATTAATTTGTAATTTTGAATCAATCTTATCTCGACTATTCCAAGATATAATCCCAGCATCAATTAATTTATTATTTGTTTTTTGTAAAATATTATCTAAATTACTAATTTGTAATCTTTGATTATATTCTATTTCTATACTCCCGGTTGCACTTCCTCTGAAGATAGCAATTGGAATTTTATCTTCCCATTTAATATGTTTTTTTATTTCATAATAAGATTTATCATTATTTGCTAATTGCCAATCTTGTGGAATTATAAATGGAATATCTAAATAATTCTTATTAGTATATGGTGATAATATTGGTATATAATTTGAATATTGATATTTTTGTTCAATTTTAGGAGGATTATTATTATTATCTTTTGGATATACATTTGGATATGGTTCAAAAAGTTCTGTATTTAAAACAGGATGATCTCTTTTATTGATTATAAATATACAATTTTCTACTTTATGATTTTGTAATGTTTCTTGTAAAATATTATAATAATCTAATAAACTATGTTGTCCCCAAATATCATCTATTTGTTCATTATTAATAATATATGCATTAGTCCACCAATGTTTAATATTATTAATATAAATCTTTTTATATTTAAAAATTTTACGTTTATTATAAATATACTCTTTTAAATTTTTACTTTTATATAATGTAATATTATTATACCAATTATTTCTAAAATATTTATTTGCAAATGGTATAAATGCTTTTAATTCATTATTCTCAATTTTTACAAAAATGCCTGCCCGAATTTTATAAAATATATATTTAAGAGTATTTATACATGAATATCTATTCAAATTTTTATATAATTTATTATTAATTCTTATATTAATTTCTGAATATATAATATCATTTATTTGTGGATGTATATTTTTTGATTTTATAGTATAAATATTTAAATGCTTGTAAATTATTTTTTTTTTAATATCATCCCATGTAGAAATAATATTAAAATTATTTAAAGTTGACATTATATTTTAACTATATTAATTTAAATTATAATTCAATTTTTTATAAAACATGAATTATAATTTAAACACTTATATAATTTCTTTAAATAAAACTAAAAATGATTTTCAACAATATAAATTATTTAATCCTATAATTATAAAAGGAATTAATGGAGAATTATTAAATAAACAAATAAATAATATATCTTATTCATATTTTAATTCATTATTTTTGCCTAAATCAGTTATGGGATGTGCTTTAGCACATATTAAATGTTGGAAAAAACATATATTCAATAAAAATAATTATACACTTATTTTAGAAGATGACTTTTTTATTGAATTAGATAGTGAAATTGATAATATAATAAAAGAAATTGGATTTAATAATTTAATAAATATATATTTATCTCATACTCCAAATGATTTTGATATTTTATATTTAGGATCTTTATCTGGAAGTTTTATTAAATCATGTTTTAAAATACTTAATAAAACTTCTAAATATAAAAAAATAAATAATTTTATTGCTAAACCAGATATTGCTTTAGGATTACATAGTTATATTATATCAGATAGTGGAGTTATAAAATTATTAAATTCTATAAATAATTGTAAAATAAATTTTCATATTGATACTTATATACAATCATTATCATCAATGGGTATATTAAAAACATATATAACTATACCAAAATTAATATATCAAACATCAACATATCAAAATAATTCTACACTATCTACATTTATTAAATGTCCATTATTTCAAAATATATATATAGATAAATATTTTTCTTTAAACTATATATTGAATGTTTCTTTATTTAGTATATTATCTTATAATTTTAGCATTTGGATAATATTTTTAATATTAATAAGTATAATAATTATTAAAAAAATAATTAAACAAAGTAGAGCTAATAAATAATTTATTAATCTTAATTTGTATTTTTTTGAATTTCTGGTGCATGAGCTTTAGTATAAATTTTAGTTGTTGAAATTTTATTATCTTTTAAATTAATAGATGTAACCCCAATTTCAATTGCATCTTCGGGAGTTCCATCTTCGTCGACTTTTGCTCCTGATTCAGATACTTCGATTTCTTCAGTAATAATAATTTTATCTTCTTGAATATCAACCTTATGTGCATTTTCAGAAATTTCTGATGGATGTTCTTTAAGATATTTAGCAACTGCTGGGTCGGTTTTACCATATTCTTTCACATTTTTAACTTTCTTTTTTCGAACACGTTCATCTAATAATTTTTTACCCATTTTAGCATCTTCTTCTTGCTGTTTAAGAATATTTTCTAAAACTTGTGTATTTTCATTATAGAATGTAATACGTTCCCGATTTTGTTTAAATGGTCCTAATAGATTCCATTTATAATTTGTTAATGTCATAATATTTGTAATTACTTTATCTTTATTTTTATTAATATATTCTGTACATTCTTCAAGTGTTGGAAAGGTTTCATAAATATTTAATGCAACTTCAATATCTGGTTTTTCATTATATAAATAATAAACTGCTTCTCGTAATTCTTCATAATTAACATCAAAATAATATTGAAAGCGTCCATAAGTATCATTAGGTGGAATATTATCTAAAAATTTAGTATTTGTAGGTTTTGTTTTTTCTGGATCATTGGTATTTACTAATTGTTCACTTGTATGATCTAATGGATTATATTTGAAGAATTTATTTAAAAATCGTAAAATTATTTTTTTTTCATCTTCTG
>Ga0214923_10008302_pt1 | contig 11094 bp, 10 predicted proteins | sample LL1510_MetaG_FD_177993 | JGI IMG/M metagenome (GOLD analysis project Ga0214923, IMG submission 177993) | Freshwater microbial communities from Lake Lanier, Atlanta, Georgia, United States - LL-1510 | ecosystem: Environmental > Aquatic > Freshwater > Lake | place: USA: Georgia | collected... | reverse complement strand
TATCCATACTTGATGTAGCAGCGGATGCCTTTGGAGCACCTGATGCGGCAGCTGTATCGGACTGTGATGGTTCTGAAGGTGCTTTCCAACCTTTTGGTTGTGCTGCTGGAGCAGGTGCTGCCTTAGGCGGCTCTGCTGCCTGTGCTGAACCTGTATCAGACATAGGTTTTAGTGATACTGTGCGACCACCATCGGATGAATAACCTTTATCACCGCCTGATGATGAAGATGATGATGGTGCTGCTGGTGTTGGTGCTGATGATTTACCATCGGCTCTTGCGCCTGAATATGTTTTTCCACCAAATGTAAAGTTCTTACCACCAGCGGCTCTGAAAGCCTGACCAAAAGCAGAAACTTCATCAATCTGTGTGTCTTCTTTCATATGCTTCGCACGGATCTTGGCGAGGATAGCACCTGCTACCTTCTTACCACGTTCTTCTGAACCATAACGCTCACCGGCCTTCTTAGCAATCATTTTGAATGATTTACCTGGTTTGCCGATGTCCTTGCCTGCTCTCGCAGCCTTTGCTGAGTATGCTGCTTCTTCCATTTTCTTTGGTTCTTCGTGCGCGGTTGAACCAGCAGCCTTATGGAAACGGGCATGGTCGAAACGTGGGTTCTGCTTTGCGAAGATACCAGCATGGTGTGAAGCAAGTTCATTTCTCTTTTCTTGGGACTCATGACCTTTGATTAGGTCTGCGACCTGCTGGAAATGCTTGCGTGAAACTGCTTCTTCAATTGTTTCTTCTGGTAGATGTGGCTTTGTATGCTTGCCGAGACGAGACTTAATACCATCTTTGGTATCTCTTGAAGCAGCCTTTGTTAGTTTGCCACCTTTTGTTACATGGCCAGAATATCCCGCCTTATGAAATTCAATATTACCGACATCAGGCAAATCAGCCTTGCCAGTATCTTTTTGATTTCTTGCGCTCTTACCTGGAAGATGCTTTTGTTTCCATTTATAAAGACGATTGCTGCGTTCCCCTTCACCACTTTGGACGTCAGAATCATATGCCCGATGATAAGCCTTCATCGCTGTCTTAGCAGTTGGCTTCTTTAATTCCTGAAGATTTGCTGGACGCTTAGGAGGCATAGGAGCATCCTGAGGAGCAGATGTTGTCTGTGCTGGTGTAGCAGGTTTACCACCTGAGGTTACGGCAGCACGATCTGGAGCAGAGTAATCAATTTCAACATTACCCTTTACACCTTCCCACATTTTCTTTTCTTCCATCTTACCAGCAGCCTTAGCAGCACGGAAGCGGGAACCCCATACTTCGTCTTTTGGGGATTCAATCTTGCCGTCTTTGTCGTAATCTTTATCAGCAAGTTTCTTTGCTTCGTCCATCTTTTCTTTTTTATCATGCTTCTTATCAGCTTCTGACTTTTCCCACTGAGCGAGGGTCATGCCATGCTTCTTAGCAAGTTTGGCATCTTCTGCCTTATCTTTCTTAGAACCTTCCCACTTTTCACCCTCTTTCATGCACTTATATGCCTCTTCGATAGCGGCATCATAAGCAGCAAGGTTCTCACGAACTACTGCGTTGCGGTTATAGACACCAAATGCTTCGTTGACGGCGTTGATTGCTTGGCGGCGAATTTCGCCTTCCATCATAGCACCTTTGGCGGCTTCCACCAAAGGATCTACTTTCTTTGAATTAAATTTGTTCTCAAACATTTTTGGTTCCTTTAAAAGTTGTTCCTAATCGGATAATATAAGTTATTCCTACTATTTAGTCTTTTTTGGATTCTTCTTTCCAAACAAGGCGAGTTTTTCTCTTTCAGCATCGATACTTCCATATCTTACATCTTCCGGAGGGCCGCCTGTTGATGAAACGCCGCCAGTTGTTCCTGAAAATGGATCATCCAAACTCTCCATCTTCGCAAGTCTTACGGCAGTTTCTTGTATCTTTTGGTCGGATAAGGCACCATATTTTGCCTTAAACCTTTTTCTTGTTTCTTCTTTAACCATCCATCTATCAATCTGTCTATCAAGTCCAGTCAAGTCGATAGTTTGATTATCGCCGAATCCTGGACCTTTTGGTAGTCCAGTTTCATCTCCAATCCTATCACCACCAATAGGTAATGAAGGATACACTCTCTTTGTGCTATCTTCTGTTTTCATTTTCTTTACTAACACTTTCATTTTGGCAAACTTACCAGGTTCTTGACCTGGTGTGTCTGCTTTATATCGGTCTGTAAGTTGTTGAGTGCCCCAGTTGCCAGCACCACCAACTTCAAGTAATGGTGTTCTATTTACACCTCTAAAAGTTGAAATGGTACCTTTTACCTCTGGAGTTGCTCCATATTCACCTCTTTTTGTATCAACTTTTGGTGTTGTTGTTTCAGGAGTTTTCCCACCAAATCTATCCGTAGGTGATGGTGTTGTTACAAAATCTCTGCGCCAATCTTTTGTAGATACAGTATCATCTTTAGGATAATTACCGTCTCTTTTGTCTATAATGTTTTTTGATGATGGCATAAGGTCTGTATCCATCTCATTTAACATTCTTTCAAATCTTCTATCCATTTCATTTAAAGCAAAGTCTGAGATTTCTTTTGATACATTATTGATTAATTTATCATATGTCTCTTTGATAACATTTTCATTAAGGTTTAAATCAAGGTCGTTTTTAACCTCGATCACCTTTTCAAATAACTGGTCGAAACGGTCTAAGGCATCCTGTGCGCCTTTCCACTTTGAAAAGCGGACTGTCTCGGTGATTACACGACCACCTTTTGATGCTCTGGCTTCGTTGCGTTGTTTTGAAACCTCATTAGAGGTATTAACAAACACCATCATAGTTTCATAGCCTTTTAGTTCTAAGGCCTCTTTGATTTCTTTGACGGTGTTATAATCGGATGTTCCGTTTACTACGAGATTACCTGTTTGGTTATGGAAATTATCTGCTGAAACCTCGGTGAATCCGAATGGTAGTATTGCTTCTTTAAGAATTTTATCTTTACCAGAACCTGGTGTACCAGCAAGAATGATGGCCTTTTCAGTAATATAACTCATATCAAAGTAGAATGGATTTTCTTTACCAAAGTAGCGCATAACCTTGCCTGCTTCGGAGTTAGCCTCGTTCTCAATCTTAGAACCTGTAGCACCCTCTTTTGCTATGTTCTTACCAAGACGGCCATCGAGGTTCTGTTTATGATGGACCAACTCATGTGCTATGGATCTAAACACGTCCATAGGATGACGGTTCTTTGTTAGAATAGAAACAACCTTATCGCTTGGTGAATATGAAGCAAATGATGGTTGACATCCCTCTTTACCATCCTCTTTATACTGAATGGTTGGTTTCTCATCGATGCCAAGGTGATTACAAGTGAAATCAACAAACGACATTAGTTTGTCGTGGAAGTCTTTGCGAGACATTCCCTTTTCTTCTCTAATATATCTGTCGGTTTGCTTATCAATCTCTTTTTGTAGTCGTCTGTCTAACTCACCAGGGTGTCTTGGTAGGGTGATACGGCGACCATTTTTTGCTTTAGGATGTGTGTAGAGGTCATGACTTTTACCTTTACGTTCCAGAGTCCAACCTTTAGATGTAAGGTGCTTGTGCATTTCTCTGGACGTCACCTCACTAATTTCAACTTCTTCACTTAATTGTTTTCTTGTAGCATCAAAGATTTTTCGTGCCAAAGTTTTATCTCTTGCTGCCGAGGCCTTAGCAAATGTAGCAAAGTCTCCCTTGCGGACGGCCGCACGAAGGTCTGTTCCAGAAATGCCTTTCTTACGGGCACCTGAGGATTCTACCTTAAACTTTTTAAATGGATAATGCTTCTTAGGGTCGAAATCTTTAGCAGTTCTTGGTTTAACATACTTACCAAGTGAGTTTGAAAACTCTGCTACGCGGTCATCACCAACCACGAATACCACATCCTCATAACCTTCTTCTGCCAGTTTTTTACAAATATGAAAGGCAGTTTTCATGGATGGGTCATCAACAAAGTTTACACCAGGAAATACCTGACGAAGAAAGGTCATCTTCTGTCTTGGTGTTAATGGATTTTTGGATGAATCATGTGATTGGGATGTATAGATGCGGTGCTCGGCACCTGTTCTATGTGCTAATTTTACCGCGTAATTGATTAGTTCGGAATGCCCGACTGTCGGAGGATTGTATCTACCAAACGTAAAGACCATTTTCTTAGACATAGATACCTCGATTTACTCTTTTTGTGATTGTGTTATAGTTACATCCAATAGCGGCGGCAGCCTCTTTATAAGAATTATAGGTAATACCTTCAATAGTCACTTTTTTGTTATGAGATTTATTACCCATTTTTGCTTGTCTAATCTTGTCCTTCGACTCACTACTATGAGTCTTACCTAATCTCGGATCTTCCTGTTTTAATCTCAATTGTCTCAATTTTTCTTTGGTTTCATCGGAGTGGCGACATTCAGATAATTTCTTTTTTGTTTCTTCTGTATGTTTTTTACCCATTTTGGAAAGACTCATCTTTCTTTTTGATTCTTCCGATTGTTTTTTATTATAAAACTTACCATCACCATTATGAAGGTTATAATAATCCTCGTTGAGTTTAGCATTTACGGAACGCAATATAGCAGTTTCAAAAGATAACATATCTTCGTAGATACCTTCTGCTATAATTTGACGGGTGAAATCTTGTGGGCGTAGTGAGTGTTCTTCCAACATTATTTTAGAAGAACATATATAACCATCTTTTATTGTCCCTTTATGGGCACCAATATATAATTTTTTATGTTTATGATCCGTCCAACAATAGACGAAAGAATCTTTTTTCATTTCTCTCCCTCTGCGGGTTTATATTGGTTATTTATGTTTCTCTTTTTCCCTAACCTTACGGACGATGCGTTTAATCGTCTCCAGTATCGATACTGTAGCCGTTTCAGTAATAGGTTTTTCTTCTTTATTTTCCATATCTTGTCGGTGTACCTGTTTTTGGATTTACCAAATATGCTTCAAATGAAATCTCTGGATGTAGTTCAGCCAGCTTCAATAACATATTTAGGTTTCCCTCGTGGTCGTCCCACATCCTAATCTTATTGAACTTTCCACTATCGATATACTTACGAATAACAATTGCTTTTGATAATGGAGCAGCATTACCACCACCAAACACATTACCAGACCTTTCGACATGGACCTGGTCGATTGGGAATCCATGGTCGCGGAACTTTTTCAAGAATACATCTTTATCAGTTAAGTCGGCTCTGGCAGTTACGATAATGGTTCTTGAATTACCACCTTGGTGTTTAACAACCAACTGTGCCCGTCTAATCATCTTTTCAATAGGTTCGGCAGCATCATGAAAATGCTTACCAGAACGAAACTCACCAAAATCTAATCTCTCACCTGGTTTTGTCTTATAATGTTTTAGTTGTTCGGATGAAAGACGACCAACAATCTTACCATCTTTAACCACTTTTGTTTTAGCATTAGGCATAAACAAGGTATCATCGATGTCAAATATATTAAGAGTTCCTTGTCCCACTTTAACCTTCTTTACCTCTGTTAAATACTCAGTAAACTTTTTCATTTTTCTCCTATTTGTATTGTATTACAAAAGTTAATCTATTATCTTTAGCCTGATGATTTGATAGCATGGTCATATGTGGTATAGTTCCATCAAAAACCACAACCCTACCTGGTTTATAAGCGGATACATATTCAATATCTGTTAAATTCTCATTCAAAAATATTGTATGACCGCTCCAACTCAGTTCCCAATTTAAATTTGCATAGTATAAAAGAGTAAGACCTTCTCCATCATGATGCACTTCACAACTTTCCGAAGATGTAGAACAATTTACTCTTATTTGTTTTTTTTCTATGTTAAAATTAAATTTATTATTGAGTATATCAAATCCTTTTGTCTTATAAAAACCCATATTTATAACATCATCTTCACCATATGGTGAAGTAATTTTATTTTTATATGCTGATGCGGACCGGTCACTTCCAGTAATTTTAAATAATGAATTATTCACAAAACTATAAAAAATACTTCTTTCATATAAAGAAAAAAGGTCATCAAATACAAATATTTTTTTACCTTCACAAACACTAATTTCTTTCATACTATACATATAATTATTTTCCCCAATTCTTCGTTGCTAAGAAGTTAGACCGCGAAAACTCCATACGATCAACCAACTTGACCGCGTCTCCACCTGAGGACCATGCGGCCACATATCCTTCAGGACTCGTCACTTTATAACCACCATCTGGTGTATGTAAGAATGTGCCAATATCATTTACTTGATTGAACTTATTAATCAACATGGTCTTGGCATCAATAAACAGGTTCTGTAATTGAAAGATTAGTTTAAGGTTGGCGGCATTCTTCTTATACCAACCAACAACCATTTTCTTTTCAGCATTTCTTTTGGCCTTTGTAGCAGGCATTTTGGCGTCTGCTATCTGTTTATCATACTTGTCTGAAACAAACTTAATTATTTCCTGAACATGACTAGCCTTCATGTGTTCGCCTGCGCGGACCTTCTGGTTGTAATACGTCATAATAGGAATACGGTATGTTTCATTTGCCGCAATCTCATTTAATAGTGCGGCAGGTATCTGTCTAAACAAATTGCCAGCCTGTGATAGAATAGTGGACAATCTATCGTTCTCTGACTTTGTTAGTGTAGCACGACCGGTTACGTCTGTAAACCTATTCTCACGGTACCATACATTCTTAGACGGTTTTAACCTCCCGATGTCAACATCGAAATGAGTTTGGAGAGTAGACATAGAGGAACCGTGATAAGTAGTGTGAAAAACAATTCCCATTCGAGAAGAAAGTATCTGGCGAGCCAGTGTCGTACCTTCCGGAACAGCATACGTGATCGTGTTCGGGCGAAACGTGATATATTTTTTACCATCTATGGTTTCCGATTTTAGTTCATTTCGTGAATACATAAAATCGCCATGAATGATGTCTGTTATTCCCAATTCAGGTAAATACCTTAAAGCAGTCTCTAACTTTTCTGCCAAACCACCGCTATGATTACTCCGAATATCCTTAACGGTGTAGTTGAGTTTAGCATTTTTAGCAAAGATTGATTTAGAACCTACAAAGAACTTGCCGTTTTCAGGATTGATACCGGCATAAAGTGCGGGCGCGCCATCGAACTTAGTTCGAAGAATAAGGCCACCAGAACGGCGGGCCTCACTCAGAGTTTTGCCATCATCGGCAAACATATCTCTTAACGAGATTAAAAACTGTATAGCATTTCTTGTACCGGCAACACCACCTTCTAAGACAGCATCCTCGATATGTGTGAGGTGTCGGTCTTTTTCGGCTGCTGCTTCTGTTAGGTGTTGTCTGAATTTAAGCATTTATTTTTTCAATCCATTAAACTTGATTGCTAAGTCTACACCTTGTGCTACTTTATTTTCAGGGATAGATTTATTTGAACGTATAGACATATTCATCGTTAATTTCTGGTTTCTACCATGGATAAGATCAATAGTCCAATTTTGTTTTGATGTGCTTGATGATGATGCCACAATAGATTTCACCTTTGGTAAAACAGCATCCAAAGCATCCTCATCAGTAATAAACTTATAAATTTTATCATATCCTTTGATAACGACTAAAGGTATATTGCTACCTTTATCAAGAACATGTGAATTAATAAAATTCTTGGAATCTTTAAGATTGGTATTGAAACAATTAACAACTTCTTGTCTAATCATCTCTAACATTTTATCATAAAGTTTTTCATAATCAGTAGGATATTTTTTAGAATACTCCAGAATTGTTTTAAGAGAATCCCTTTTTTTCCTTGAACTTTCCCAATCTACAGGAAGTCCTAATGTTGCGTGAATACTATTGTAAACTTTATCTTCTAATTTATCCAACTGCTTCATTCTACCAAAATCTCTGAATAGTTTTCTTACATATATGTTTAATTGTGGTTCGGCTGATTTTTCTGTGCCGGCTTTAATAGAAACACCTATCATCGCTCCACTGGCATAACTCAAAAACAAATCACCTTTGTGGTTTTTTGGAACACCCGCAGGTTTATTACGATAACCCCAATATACTTTTACAATTTTATCTTTTTTATCTTCGTCGGTCAAGTATTTAAGAACACCCAAGGCCGCCAACATCTTCTCATTATACTTTGATGATGATTTCATAATTTTAATAAAATTTAGGCCTTGCTGTAAATCATTTCCGATATACACAGGAGCGGAAGCATTTGCTTCAACGACTTCCATAAGTTTTTCTACGGTGCTTATACCTTTTGTTCCATTACCAAATTTATATCCCGACATGAAAGCAATTGCTGGTGCCAACTCTGTAATCGTTGAGTTGAGGGTTGTTTCATTCATACCACCGCTGCCAACAGCAGGTTTATATAATATATTGATGTTGAAATTTGGTAATAGGATTTGAGTGCCGCCGACAGAACCAGCACCTTTAATGAGAGCAATAAATTTTATTTTGGCGGCTTTTAATTTCTTTTCTACATCTGTCCTGGCGGCCGCCCTTTTATTTTTATCCGCTCTAACAATAAGTTCCATAGATTTAGAGGTTGCTTTCTTTTGTTCTACATTATAAGAACCTAAGATACCATCTATAACTTTATTGCCGGTTATTGATTTTTTCGCAGCCATCTATCTACCTGTAAGTGTTTCTCCATATTTAGTCATAATTGGTAAGCAGCAATTCCAGTCGCTTCGGTTGGTTCTTACGATAGTTGGCCGAGTTAGACCTCATAGTGTAAGTCAACGGGAATTCATACTGGTTCCAATCAGGGAACCTCTCTTTGACCGACTGGTCGGCATTATATGAGATTGCTGTCATAGGTCCATTTAGATTACAATTCTGAGCGAATAGGTCATGGTCGAACCCCTTATGCATGGCACCTTTCTTACCATAGAGATTGGAACTAATCTCATAAGGTGGGTCAAGGTAGATGAATAGATCATCATCAATACTACCATCCAATAATGTATCATATGACTGGTTGGTAATCTTCCAGTTCTTAATCAATTTACTATATTCTTTGAGGTCGGCAATACCCTGTAATGTAAAATTACCTTGACTTGCCGCCTTAGAGAAAGAAGAGGACTCGGTAAGACCAGAGAAAGAACACTTATTGACAATCCAAAAGTTTATGGCCTTCTCAAAATCGGTTGTATCTTTATCATTCAGTTCTTTTTTAGATTGTTCAAATAATTCTCTCGCCTTGTCAACTGTATTAAAATTTGTTTTGGTTTCATGTAAGGCATTTGATAATTGTTCACCACGGTCTCTGAGATGAATCCAGAAATTATAGAGAGGCCAGTAAAGGTCATTTACCCACACACTCTCAAGATTATAGTTCTGGGTCATCCACAAAGCAACAGAACCGCCCCCAAGGAACGGTTCTCTGTAATGCTTTACATTATTTTTAGGAGGAAAGTAAGGTGCCATTTTAGTGGTCGCTTTACTTTTACCACCAGGATACCGTAAAGGTGTTTTCAATCTATTCATTATTTTTCCCCAAATTAATACTGATAGAATTTATGAATATATTCAAAGTTAATCTTGAGTTTTCACCTTCTTCAAATCCACCCATGGGTGAGTGTAGATAATCTGAATTATATAAAACTAATCTATTGTATTTGTTTTCTATTGATATTTTTTCATCTTTTTTTATGATGAATGTTCCAGTATCGGATGGAGGATTTTTATTAAGATAAACTACACCTGCATAAATACTCTGATCCTTATGAATCCATTTGTATGTAAAATTTAATATAGATGGAATTTTGTGGAAATAGAATTCCGCAGACCATTCATAATTTAGAATATATTTAACACCTTTTTTAAAATTATCATGAAAAATTCTTTCGAAAAATTCATCAGTTATTTTATTCGTTCTTTGCATATCAATAGTATGTAGTTCATTGGTTCTTAGTCCCCGCCAATAAAATTTTGTTTTTTCAAAATCATTTTCCTCAAAGACCTGCTGATTAGCAAATTCCACAATATTATCGGGGTCTTTGAAGAAATCATCTATTACAATTATATCTTGAAGCATTAATCATGTACCTCAAAAACGTATAGTTCAGGACTAACACCAACTCTACCAATATATTCAAACGTTTTCTTTTCATATTCTTCCATTGGCATTCTCTCTTCAAAGATAGAAAACCAACGTTCTTTATTTCTATGATTAGGATTGACGATAATATGTAGATAGATTACATCACCTTCATATGATATATCAATAACCTTACCACCTTTTGGCACATCAACTCTGGTACATGAATAGTATCCAGTTCTATCAGATATATCTTCAAGTTGGTATTTTATAATCTTCTTATCACTCATTTCATCACCTCATAAGTTCCATCTTCATCAGTTGTATAAACGACGCCGCGAATACCAAACTCTTCTATGGCCCTTTGACAACCGCAACAAGGTCGAGCCAGACCCCATACAAATTTCTTAGCAAACGATTTAGGTTTCTTTACTCTGGTTATATAGAGGTCAGTTTTGGACAACTCCTCTACATCTAATTCTTTGAGAGCATTTTTGATGGCAGCAATTTCAGCATGAAGGAAGATTGCGTGTTCGTTCTTACAGAAACGTGCCTGTAATGGATGAGATTTCTTGTGGTTGAAACCAACGGAAACTATTCTGTTTCCACGCACAATTGCCGCAGCAAAACGGATATTACTATCATCATTTGCTTCGGCAACTTTTGCTAAGGTATCCAATATATCCTTTTTTACTTTCATACTGTATTATAGCACAAGGAATATATTAAGTCAATACCGGATATTTGTTTTTGATTGTTCCTTTGACGGTTGATACAGTAGCATCAAATGGTTGGCCCACATCAATTCCTTTATAACGCCATATAATACGAACTATTCCTATTCCTTTGGCGTGCCATGCCCTCCAACCGGTAGCAGGTTTAGAACCCCATGATTGGTCGTATTCTATTTCAAGGACATCTTTATAGTTGCTCTTTTGTGTATTAAAAGAATCCCAAAGGGCAACAAATCTTACTCGTTGATTGCCTAAGGTCGGTGCTTCAAACTTTGTGGAAGCAATAGAATCAATCTGACAAGGAGCATTAAACTCATCACCTAT
>Ga0214923_10008298_pt1 | contig 11102 bp, 11 predicted proteins | sample LL1510_MetaG_FD_177993 | JGI IMG/M metagenome (GOLD analysis project Ga0214923, IMG submission 177993) | Freshwater microbial communities from Lake Lanier, Atlanta, Georgia, United States - LL-1510 | ecosystem: Environmental > Aquatic > Freshwater > Lake | place: USA: Georgia | collected... | reverse complement strand
TGATTGTTTGGGCCGCTTCAAGGAGTGCCTTGGCCTTCTGGACCTCCATACTCGAAGAAGCATAGTCGGTATCGACTTCCACCGCCAGCGCCGTCTGGGTCGCGAGTTGCACGTCGTTCGCCCGCTCGGTTGCTCTCTCGACGCGAGCCTGGTTTGCTCCTACGCCAATACGTTCCAGCACCATGGTCCTGCTCGCCGTCTTGAATTCTTGATTCGGGACCACTGGCCTTTCGCCCATTTGCAAGCTTCGGACGAATTTGCCAATGAGACTTTCAGGATCGGTCGTTATCTTATCAATCGCGGCATCGAGGGAATCCGACTCGGATAACCACTCAGGACCAAGGTTCGGGTTGAGAACCCTCAAATCCGCAATGGCTCCAACGGTATCGACTGAGATGGGATCGACGTTGTTCGAACCGCCACCGATCGTCACCAAAAGACTCGTCTTGTCAAACAAGCGGTATCCACCTGAATCGGTCCGCATCAATGTTTGCCGCAACTCCTCCTGAAGAGCCTTCGCCTGCGTACTGAAAAAAACCAACTGATCAGGTCCAAGACTACCGTTTGAAGTACTTGCCCATAACTGATGAAAATCGTCGAGCGCGCGCGCAGCATCCGCGAGCGCAAGTTCTGCCTCGGACATTCGGTTCAAAGCCGCCGATTGAAGTCGCTTTAATGAGTCAAGGTGAGCCGAGGAAGTCCTCAAGTCAACCGATCGACCAATCGCAATCGGAGAGTCAGAAGCTCTCAGTAACTTTGTCCCGCTGCTCAGCCGGCTCTGCTCATCCGCAACCTGTCGAGCATGTGTTTGAATCGCATTCAGAGACTCGTCAAAACGGTTAGCAATTGTTGTGCGCATGACTTATTTCCCTCAGCGAGACATGCCGATCAGTACATCAAACATTTTCATGGCTGCCTGCATAACCGAGCTGTTAGCCTGATAAAGCTGCTGGAATCGAAGCAAGTTTGTTGCCTCTTCATCCAGATCAACGCCCGAAACCTGCTGCAATTGGTCGTTAAGTGCCTTGTCCACAGCGGTAAACGATGCCTCTTCAGCGCGCCAATTTGACATGTCGCTTGCCACATCCGTCGCCCAACTTGCCCATGCCTGTAGCACGGGTGTCCGCTGATCAGCCAACTTCACAAACATCGCCTGATGCGGAGGCGCGCTGCTGACCACGCTTGTCGCCCAGGGCAGCTTGTCTGCGCGGTCAAGCAGCGACTTCAAGCTCAGCGCCTTTTGGCCGTCGAGCTTGGTTCCGATTTCAAACATTGACCGAACTTCTGTGCTCACACCTTGGGCATCGGGTTTGGTCGTCCATGTCTCCCCTTCCGGAGGTGACGTGAGCGACACAATTCGCTCTGCAAGCTGGTCAAGCTTCTTCAGCCAGTTATAAGCTCCATCGGCATATCTCGCGAGGCCTCCGAACTGGCCCAATACATCTTCGCCACCTCGTGCTGCGCCAAACGCAGTTTGGTCGCCAAGATCGCTTCTGGTGAGGGAAACCACACCCGTTGGAATCCCGTCAACCTTGTCGACCGTGAGTTTAAAAGACTGCACCCCGTCGACGAGCGTTAGACCGTCGAAACGAAGAACCGCCTGACCCTTGTCCGACACATAGGCTTTCGCGCCTACGAGGTCCGCAAGCTGGGAAGCGAGTCGGTCTCTTTCATCGAGCAAGTCTGCTGACGGCGTTGGTTTGCCAAATGCACTTGAGCCCTGAATCAACATGTTGACACGCGCAAGCGCTTCGGACTTTTCATTGGCCTCTTGGACAACCCGGTCCATGTCAAGGTAGGCTTGGTTGCGCGTTTCTTGTATCACTTCTGCCAGCGAACGAATTCGATCAGCGGTTTCCCTGGAGGTGGTGGCAAAAGCCGTCCGAACGGTCACAGACGCTGGGTCGGCTGACACATCGGCCGCTGCAGAAAAGAAACCGTTGAGAACTTTAGTCAACGCCGCAGCTTCATCGACCAACATTTTGTCGACCACACCCGATGACTTGGCCATCGTTGAAGCCTGGAGCAACTTGCTGTGATTCGCGAAGTACTGTTCTGTTGCGAGTGCAGAGTAACCCCGGACTACCGCATCAATCATGACAGCACCGCCTTGGATCAGAGGATCCGAGGTTGGCGAAGCAATGAGAGGGTGAATCTGCCGGCGGTGAAATCCATCAACGGCAGCGCCAGCCACATTGTTCGCTGTCGATGTCATCCCCGCTTGTGCGGTTCGCAATCCTGATAGGCCAATTGCATTGACCGTCGTCATTCCCGTCATTTCAAGGTATCCAATTGTGTCGCCCCTGCAGGATCTAGGCCGGAGGAGCGCGGGGTGACATCCGCCTCAACATGCGGCACTACGGATGGATTCGGCGAAACGTTAAGCGCGGCCTCCTGTGAAGCATGCGTTGCGTGCATGGCTGAGACTATTGGATCCGTTGACCGCGATCCACCAGACCATGATCGTGGGCGACGGCTATTGCCTTGTTCAAGCAGTGATGCAATCTGTCGAGCAAGGCCAAGTCCGCCGTGGCTTGCGAGGTAACCTGCCATAGCATCATCAGCCATCTCAAGCCAACCACTCTCACGTTGATCCGCGGCGTCGATTGAACCAGAACGGGCAGCCGACAAAAACTGACGAATCAGCAGCGACTCGAAACCCTGAGCAACATCGCTTGGTGATGCGCTCGCGTTGATCGAAGATCCCTGCTGGGACTGAAACCTTCCCAGGCCGCTAAGCAGAGGGTCAAAGCCGGTAAGCGCCACTAAATTAACTCCAACTCGGCCTTCAGAGCCCCCGCTGCCTTCATCGCCTGCAAGATAGCAACCAAGTCCTGCGCATTTGCCCCAAGCAGATTCAATGCGCGAACCACCTCTTCAAGCGAGGCCGAACGGGGCAAGGCGCCAAGCGATCCGGGCCCAATTGATACGTCAACGTTTGTTTTCTGTGTTACGGCTGTTTGACCTTGGCTTAGCGGCGCAGGTTGCGAGACGGATGGCTCACGCGTGATCTTCACGGTGAGGTTGCCGTGGGCAACAGCCACTGGATCCAAGCGTACGCCTTGGTTCATCACCACTGATCCGGTGCGCGAATTGATGATCACGCGAGGACTATCTTCGACAATATCGATACTTAGCTGTTCGAGTTCAGAAACAAAACGAACCCGGTCAGATTGCGACTGTGGAAGACGCATTTGAATCGCTCGTGCGTCGAGCGGTACCGCAACATTCGGGCCGAACCGACGGCCCACGGCCTCGACGACTTTTTGCATTTGCGCAAAGTCTGAGCGGTGCAAGTCGACCTGCAGGACGTCATCTTCGATACTTTGGGGCACAGCGCGTTCGACCAAAGCACCAGAAGGAACCCTTCCAACCGATTGGTGATTGACTGTAACCGATGCGCCACCACCACCGGCGCCTGCGCCGGGTACCAAGATCGACCCCTGAGCAATGGCATACACCTGGCCATCCGCACCACGCAAGGGCGTCATCAAAAGCATTCCACCCCGGAGACTTTTCGCGTTACCCATCGAGGAAACCGACACATCAATCGCCTGCCCCGGTCTCGCAAACGAGGGCAAGGAAGCGGTCACCATGACGGCTGCCGTATTGCGCAATTGCATCCGTTGTCCTGGAGGAAGTGTCACACCGAGCGCTTGCAGCAAGGAAATCGTCGTCTGAATGGTAAAGGGTGTCTGTGTCGTCTGATCGCCTGAACCGTCCAGACCGACGACCAAGCCATAACCGATAAGCTGATTACTTCGCACACCTGATATCGCGCTAATGTCCCGCAACTTTGCAGCATGGCTTTGAGTAAGCCAAGAAGCCAGGCTCACTGCAATCACCAGCATCCAGGTGCGGAGCGCAAAAAGCTGAGTCAGAGCCATGATCAGTAGGGCCAAATCTTCATCAATGACCGCGATAGCCAACCTGGCTGAGTCGCATCGTCTGCAATGCCGCGGCCTCGATACTCGACTCTCGCATCGGCGACCTGGGTTGACGACACCGTATTGCTAGTGAGGTCTGCCGGATTGATGATTCCAGAAAATCGAATCACCTCCTCTTCGCGTCCAATAGCAATCTGCTTTTCGCCTGACACCACAAGGTTCCCATTGCTGAGAACCTGCGTAACCATCACCATGATGGTCCCCGTGAAGTCGTTGTTTGCGCTGGCTGCCCCTTTACCTTGAAAACTCATATCGCTTTCGGCGGTCATCTTCGGACCGTTAAGCGCTCTGGCAAGCGGAATCCCCGATGCGGTCATTGTCAAATCAGCAGCCGCTGCGCGCGAAGCCTGATTTCCGGATGCACGCTTCGCAGCAGTACGCTCTTGCAAAACCACCTGCAGCAAATCACCGACTGCGCGCGCTCGGCGGTCTTCGAAAAGAGGACGCGGCGCACCGGCAGATAGCGCAGCGGGATACAAGCTTCCTTGCGATGCCGGGGTAGCGGCAAGCGGTTTGGGGCGAACCACGGGCGGTGAAGACTGGATCGATTGCTGAGCCGATGCGCATGCACCCAAGATGACCGCCAGTCCAGCAAGGGCCAGAATACGGCCAGGCCGAAGGAACCTTCGCACAGCGCTCGTAACAGCAAAACGAATCATTGCTCGTATCCCGTTAAATCTGCGACAGACGCTGCAAGATTTCATCAGAAGCGCGGACCACCCGGGTGTTTACGTCGTAACCACGCTGAGCTTGAATCAAGGTAACCAGTTCCTCAGCCACACTCACGTTTGACTGCTCGATGAAATACTGCTGAATCGAACCGAGGCCATTTTCTCCAGGGGTTCCCTGCGTCGGATTTCCTGAGGCTGCCGTCTCGATAAAGAGGTTGTTTCCGATCGACTCCAAGCCGGCGGGGTTTACGAAATTGACAACCTGTAACTGCCCGACTTGCTGGGCCTGAGCCTGACCCGCCAGGGTTACAGAAATTTGCCCGAACTGAGACACCGATATCGACGTCGCTTCTGCCGGGATCGTAATGCCGGGTGCAACCACATAACCCTGCATGGTGACAAGCTGGCCTTGATTATCTTTTGTAAAGTTGCCATCTCTAGTGTAGGCCGCCACGCCCGTGGGCAAATTCACCTGGAAATAGCCGTTGCCGGACAAACCCATGTCGAGGGGATTTTGCGTCCGAATGAGCGTACCTTGAGTCAAGATGCGTGTTGTTCCTGAAATTCTAGAACCTGTACCGAACTGTAATCCGTTAGGTGCCTGGGTTTGCTCTGAAGTCTGCGACCCTGGGCTTCGCACGGTTTGATACAAAAGATCCTCAAAAGTCGGCTTGACGCGCTTGAATGCTGTCGTTGACGCGTTTGCCAAATTATTTGCAATGATGTCAAGGTTGGCTTGATTGACATCCATCCCTGTCTTGGCGACCCATAGTGAGCGAATCATGATTAATTCCTTGACAGTGACATGATGCCGTTAGCCGAACGAGCGTTGAGGTCGGCACTTTGGATCATTTTCATATTCATATCAAACATACGCTGTTGACTAACCATCGCGACCATCGCAGCCGCAACACTTACGTTAGACCCCTCGAGGAAGCCCTGCTTGACCGCCACCGAGGGATCGGACCGCGGGCTAAGGCCCTGCGGCAGCTCAAACAATCCATCCGGTGCTCGAGAAAGTATGCCTCCCTCGGCTTTTACGATCTTTAAGCGGCCAATAACCTGCGGTTGCGGGGAATTGGGATCGAAAATCGTCACCGTTCCGTCCTCACCAATTTGCGGAACCGTGTTCGGAGGTACCGTGATTGGACCTGACTCGCCCACAACCGGCAATCCAAGCGCGCCTCGAAGCTCGCCCGTTGTCGATACCGACAAGCGGCCAGCGCGGGTGAGTGCCTCTCGTCCGTCTTGGCGTCGCAAAACCAGAAAGGCGCCGTCCGATATAGCCACATCCATGGGGTTATTGGTCGACTCGATGGCCCCAATGGTGAAGTTCGACCCGGGCGTTGTATCAAGCGTAAAGGCTCGGGTATTGGCTCCATCTCCGCCCATCGGAACAGCCCGAAAAGCCGCGATTTGCTCTCTGAAGCCAGGCGTGGCGGCGTTTGCGAGATTGTTGGCCGTAATGGCCAGTTGGTTGACCGCCGCGCGTGCGCCGGTCATTGCAGCGAAGACAAGCCTGTCCATTAACGTGACATCTGAATTGTGGTGGTGAGAAGTTCGTCCTGAGCTCGGATACTTTGGGCATTGGCTTGGTAGTTACGTTGCTGCACCATGAGCTTCACAAGTTCAGTAGCCATGTCCACATTCCCCTCTTCGAGCGATTGCGATCGAATCGTTCCGAAGACCGAAGATCCAGGCGCCCCCGACCTCATGATGCCCGCTCCATCAGAGGCTCGGTAAATACTGGGAGACACCTCTTTGAGCCCCCCCAGCGCGGGGAAGGTCGACAACACGATTTGGCCAGATAAAACCGATCTTCCGTTGGAATACTGCCCTCGGATCATTCCTGTCTCGTCAATCGACAAACCGGTAAGCGACCCGGCGGCATAGCCGTCTTGAGCAATATCCTTGACTTCAAATGCCGATGCAAAATTCGACGTACCAGAGAAACTGAAGTCAAATGCGAGCGGATCATCAAGTGCAACTGTCGGATCGTAGGGCTTACCCAGGGGAGGCAATAAAGCAATTTTCACAGTGGCGTTCGAACTAGCCTTCACTTCAGTGGCGCCGACTTTCTTAAGGAGCCCCGATTCGAAGGTTAAGGAGGTGAGAACCTTGGGCGGTGTCGGCATTACCAATTTGCCTTTCGCGTCGAAATCGCCTGCCGGGGTAAAGGTTCCGTCTGCTGCCACTACAAGCGCATCGGGCATGCGCACGGACACTGAGCTCGCCGCCGCATCTGTTGTTAAACCGTTCAGTGGCGTTGCACCCCCTACAAATACCTGTCCGTCCAAGGTTGCGTAGACATTGTAGGTTACCGCCTTGCTCGCGGCATTCTCACCGCCTGCATTCGCCGCGCCGCCATCTACCTTTTGGTAGTACAAGGCAAGCGTATGCTGTTTACCCACCTTGTCATAAATCGTGAGAAAGGTCGAATGCGAATAAGTGCTTGGGTTCTTGACGTCGAGCGCTACCACGGCGCCACCACCTTCGGCAGCAGCGCCACCGGCACCTGCGATTGCGGCCTTCCGTGCATCAAGGTTTACCGATATGTTGGCATTAGTTGTCGTGTTTGCAGCAACCGGCGAGGCAGGCATCTTTAAGGGCTTAGCCTTCGATAAATCAATGACTCCATTTTCTTCAGGGAAGCCAAGAAGATACAGTCCGTTGGCATTAACGATGTTGCCATCTTTGTCAGTCAAAAACTGACCATTGCGGGTGTATACACGCTCGCTCGAACCATCTTGCATCAAGGTGAGGGAAAACATACCCTCGCCATTGATCGACAAATCCAAAGGCGAAGCCGAGTAGCGCGTTGCCCCACCAGCAAACACCCCTCGGGTCAAGGCACCGGTTCCGGCCGGTGCGAAGCTGCCGCCTGAGGATCCTGACATTGACCGCGCCAAGGCCTCTGAGAATAAAAATTCTGTGCTCTTGAAACCAACCACATTCGAAGAGGCGATGTTTTTACTCGCCGTCTCAATGGCTGCAGAGTTGGATTGCAAACCGCTTAAACCGATTGAAAATCCGCTAGACATAGACCTGTCACCTTAATTCAAGAATTCAAGGAAAGTTAATCAACGGCCAGCATTGATGGCCGCTCATGCATCAAACGAACTTAAGAACCAACCTGCATAATCTGAGAGTCCAACACGCTTCGACCATCACTCAAGTCGATCTCGATGTTGCTACCCGCCCGCCTCACCGAAGTAACTTGCGCCGGCGTGAGCACATTACCCTTGGATGCCCTGCCGTCTGAACCGATGCCTTCAACCGTGAGCGAATATCGGCCGGAAAGCACAGGCGCGCCCTCCTTGTCGGTACCGTCCCAGGAGAGGCCTTTGATATCAGAGGCGAGGGATCCGAGCTTTATTTCATCGACAACCCTACCGTCGTAGGACTTGATACGAAGCACAGCGTCCGTGAGCGTTGAATCGGCATTGACGGCGAAACTAACAGCCTCGGTACCGTTCCATTGGACGGAATCGGAAGCGGCCATCACCTGCCTGCCCACCAGGTTGGACTGCTCAAGCAAGCGGCCATCTTGAACTTGTTTTACGAAACTATCGATCGAACTCCTCATGCTCTCGATACCCTGTAGCTGGCTCATTTGCGCGAGCTGCGATGAAAACTCGGCGTTATCCATAGGGTTGAGCGGATCTTGATTTTGCAGCTGCGCAATCAGCATCCGCATGAAATTATCCTGAATATCCTTTGCGCTCGTACCGAGGGTATTGGCTCCAAGTTTTGGAGCATTCGCGGTCGTTGGATCATAGGAACCCACCGAACTCAGATTACCGAGACTTGTACTCATTGCCTTCCCACCTTAATCCCAAGAAGCTTCATTCAATCGGCATGCACGACTTAACCAGCCCGACCGAGATCGAGCATCTTTAGCATCAGCTGCTTGCTGGTATTCATCACTTCAATATTCATTTGATAGGAGCGCGACGCAGAGATCATGTCGACCATGACCTCCACCGGATTCACATTAGGCATCCGTATATATCCGCTCGCGTCAGCACTGGGGTGTCCAGGCTTATAGACCAACGGACCGGGACGCTCATCTTCCTGAACGGACGCTACTTCAACACCAGCAGCGACCTCACCTAAAATTGGAGCTGGCCTGAAAACAACATGGCGTGGTTTGTAGGGCTTTCCATCAGGGCCCGATACCGACTCAGCATTTGCAAGATTCGATGCCAATGCATTGAGACGCAGTGACTGCGAAGACAGCGCAGTCGATGCCACCTGGAAGCTACGCATCAGACTCATGAGTTGTTCCCGGAAAGCGCCATCCGCCGAGACGAAATCACGCTGTTGAGCATGGTCATGGCCGCTTCCGTTCGAAGAGCGTTGTCAGCAAACTGAGCGCGCTCGGTTTCGACATCAACCGTATTGCCATCGAGGGAGGGTTGCATCGGCATCCGGTAGAGCAACGCTGGAGCGCCAGGCAAAGATCCGCCGATCCTGTAGTGCCGATTGCTTGTGGCTTCGAGCGGCAATGCATTGGAGTAGGCCGTGCCCTCAAGTTGTTCGCGAAGCGCCTGCGAGAACAAGATGTCGCGAGCCTTGTACCCTGGCGTGTCGACGTTAGCCATGTTAGACGCCAGAATTTGCTGCCGGTAACTACGCATCCGCAGTGCAGCGTCCGAAAAAAACAGTGGATCAAATTCTGGTACTAAATTCATCGCGCATATCCCCTTACACCGATCTTTAGCAAATCCTGTGCCAAGGTGACAAACGGAAGATTTAGGCCGACATATAACCTAAACAACCGGAGGTCTTCAGCCGTGCGCCTGCTTACGGCAAGAGATTGCCGCAAATTCGGCAATTACTGCCGAGACATCTGAACGCGTACCACGGCGCGCGAATGGCTGGCCTGTGCAGGCCGATGACCCTTTGGAACTAAAGCCTCAAACTCGGAAAACTGCGCAGGATTCAGCAGCAACGGGGTTTCTAAGATCAGCCACACAACGCCCTCTGTACACGGTGGATGTGAAAGAGAACCGATGTAGGTGACCGCGGCGTGAACTTCAGGAGGCAATAGACTCTCTGGAAACCATTCAAGATCTTGCGTTTGGACCCTGTCATCGCTCTCGAAGGGAATTCTCTGAAGAAGCTGACGCAGACCATGATTGATGGCTACGCCTTCCTGAATTTCGATCGGAACAACCAGGATCAATTGCTTGCTGTCCTGTCGATGGTAGAACTGGATCGTTGCCTGCGCCTGTTGTCCATCATGAAAGTACTCGCCGGGTTTTCGGAACTGAATGTGATCAAGCGCCCAGTAAGCGCCACGGAATTGCAACTTGGAGTTTGTGAGTAGGTTAAGCGCTAAGGCAGGTCCTCGTCGCTCGATCTTGAAGCTGGCTGCTCCATAATTCATGGTCGGTGCGGCGATCGTGCCGGGGAAAACTTCAGCCGTAGCAATTGCAATTGGCGCCTGGAGCCTACCTTGCGAGCATTGGATGTTTTCCGGATCGAGTCGACCCCAATGCTTGCTCCCCCCCTGCCCAACCCACTGCCATCCTCGCAGGGGCTGTTGCTTTGATCCACTTGAAACGATCTCGGCGTCGTGCGCTGGCAGCTCGTTCAGGCCGTCATTTGCAGACACTGAAGGATCCTTCTTTGCCGCTGTCCCGCGCTCGATCGCCCTTGCCTGCCTTGCCGATCCAGGCTTCCCTTCTTTTGCCGGCGGATCCTGCATATCGCCGCTAAGCTTAAGAATCAATTCGCCATCTGTACCGCGTTTACTGTCCAGAAGGCTTCGTACCTTTTGCTCCAGCGCGCCTGGTGTCGCGTTTGCATCAAGCGCCGTTGCGATCGGCGCAGGCGTGCTTGGCGCCGTAGGTGTCTGGGGTGTGAGCGAAGCCTTTTCCGAAGCCTTTTTATCCACAGGCAAGGGAATCACTGCCTTAGGGTTATCGCTTAAAGGCTTAACGATTAAAGGTTTGGGCCCAGACTCTGCTGTAGTGGACTTTGCGGATGCCTCGGGTTGCACCGCCTTTGCAGTTGGTTCAACCTGGGCAGCTCTGGACGGAGAGTGCAGGGTCAACAAGAAAGCAAGGCTCAGGCTCACCGCGATCGAATGCATCTGTTGTCCTCGGAAATGTAGCGACGTCATCAGCCTATCGACCGATTGCATCGGGAGGGACCGTAGGCCCGCAAGCACCCGGGATCGGGCAGGCCTTCACTGTCATGTCCGGCACGGGCTTTCCGTCTGGCGTGGTTGAGCGCTGCTGCTTGTCTGCAGGCTTGTTACCCACAGTTTTGACATCCTTGGCGGGTACAGCCTTCCTCGCTTGCGGTTTTTTGACGGCCTCACCGCTTTCGCTGGAAACGCCAGGTGGCGGCGGAATGACAACGGGAGTGACGACCGTAGGCATCGAAACGGGAACAGCAACCGGACTTTGTTGCGACAGCGGTTTTGCCTCATCCCGCGGCGGAGCAAAGCGCGCTTCACAACTCACGAGCGCAA
>Ga0214923_10008297_pt1 | contig 11102 bp, 8 predicted proteins | sample LL1510_MetaG_FD_177993 | JGI IMG/M metagenome (GOLD analysis project Ga0214923, IMG submission 177993) | Freshwater microbial communities from Lake Lanier, Atlanta, Georgia, United States - LL-1510 | ecosystem: Environmental > Aquatic > Freshwater > Lake | place: USA: Georgia | collected 2015-10-15 | reverse complement strand
GGAGCAGTTGTCTCTCCAGTTCGCGGACCGTAATCGAGTCGTCCACCACGAGAATCCGCTTCCGCTGCCGCGACTGCTCGGCCATCCGTTCGAACTCCACCCGGGACAGCCGCCTGCCCGTGAGGACGTTGTCGATCGAGCGGACGAGGTCTTCGACATCGACGATCAGCACCGGATTGCCGTTCTCCAGGAGTGACGCGCTGTTGATGTCGGGCACCTTGCCGAGCCGGTGGTCGAGCGGCCGCACCTCGAGATCACGCTCGCCGAGAAACGCATCGACGATCATGCCGAACTGCTGGCCGCGGTCGCTGATGACGACGACGGGCATCGGGTCGACGGGCTGGCTACGATCGGGCATCTCGAGAATCTGGGCGGCCATGACGAGGCCGATCGAAACGCCGTCGTGGTCGAAGTACTGCCGGCCTTCGACGGCGCGCACGTCGGCGTGGCTGCAGTGCAGGATCGTGTCGATGCGGGTGAGCGGGAAGGCGTACGGCTCGCCGCCGATGTCGACGAGCAGCGCCCGGATCACCGACATCGTGATCGGAAGCTGGAGCGTGAACACCGTCTGGCGGCCGAGTTGGGTGGCCACGCGCACGGTCCCACCGACACCCTTCACCATGCTCTGTACGACGTCGAGCCCGACGCCGCGCCCCGAGATCTCCGTCACCTGGTCCTTCGTGGAAAACCCTGGCAGAAAGAGGAACTCGAGCAGCTCGAGCTCCGTGAGCTGATCGGCGACCTGCCGGGCGACGAGCCCCCGGGACACCGCCTTGGCACGCAGCGTCTCGACGTCGATGCCGCGGCCATCGTCGGTGAGCGTGATGTGGAGCATGCCGGCGCGGTGCCGGGCCTCCAGCCGGATCGTGCCGACGGGCGGCTTGCCCGCCGTTTCGCGCACGTCCGGCGGCTCCAGGCCGTGGTCGAGGGCGTTGCGGATCAGATGGGAGAGCGGGGCCTCGAGCTTGTCGAGGATGTCACGGTCGACGCCCGTCTGCTCGCCGCGGACCTCGAACCGCACCTGCTTGCCGAGTGTCCTGGCCACGTCGCGGACGAGCCTGGGGAAGCCGCGGATGCCGTCGGCGAGCGGGCGCATCCGGCTCACGATCACCTCGTGATGAAGGCGGTTCGAGAGGTCCTCGTTGCGGCGCGCGAAGCTTTCGAAATCATCGACCTGCTCGACGAGGCTCGCAAGGCATGTGTCGGCTCGCTCGCGGACCCGGGCAAGCATGCCGAGCAGCGGGGCCGGCACGTGCGCGTCATCGGTCTTGAACCGTTCCTCGACCGCCGCGATCGTGTCGCAGAGATCGACTTGCGCGGCACGGAGCGTGAGGAGCGAATCGACGAAGGGACGCAACTGCCGTGTCTCCACGAGCGACTCACCCGCCAGGCCGACGAGACGGGTCAGGCTGTCGGCCGACACGCGGACGACACGGTCGGCCGGCTCGAGCGACTTGGCCGCGGACGGCGCCGCAGACGGCGTTGCGTCGTCCGCGGCGGAGGACGAGGGCAGGGGAGCCACGGGCGTCGCGGCGACGTCTGGAGGGGCGATCGTCGAGGATGGCCCAGCCGGCCGGCTCACGGCCGCCGGCTGCGGCGGCTCAGCCACCCTCGCCGGGGCGGGCTCGGGCTTCGACGGAGCAGGGGCTGCGGCGGCGGGCGTGAGCAACAGGCCTAGTTCGCTGACGAGCGCGTCGGCCGTGGCCGCCCAGCGGCTCTCCGGCGCGAGGGCATCGTCGGCCTTGGCGATCGAGGACAGAAAGTCGATGCTCGCGAGCAGCAGATCGACGTGCTCGGGACGCACTTGAAAGCGGCCCTTCCCAGCGGCCACGAAGCAGTCTTCCATCGCATGCGCGACCCGCACCGCAGGATCGAGCCCGACGATCCGTGCGGCACCCTTGAGCGAATGCGCCGCCCGCATCATCGCCTCGATCGTGTCCGGCGACCGTTCAAGCTCCTCCACGGCGAGCACGCCTGCGGACAGGACGGCCGTCTGGCTTTCGGCTTCGAGCCGAAAGAGCTCGAGCAGTGAGAATCCGCTCAGATCGTCTGCCACGTCGTCCTCCTTTCCGTCAGCGCGCGATGAGGTCGGTCAGCCCGTCGAGGAGCCGGGATTCGTCGAGCAGGCCGACCGTCCGGTCCTGAAAGTCGAACAGCGCCTGACACAACCTCGCGTTCGACTGGCTCACGGTCGATGGCACCGCACGCATCGTCGAGCGGACGACCGGCTGGACGCCGGCCACTTCGTCGACCCCGAACACCCACCGGCCACCCGCCGCGTCGGCGCGCTCCACCACGAGCAGGCGCGCGGCGCTGGGCACGTCGGCCCCCGGCTGGACGATTGGCGGCCGCTCTTCCAGCCCCAGCAGGGCATGGAGCGACACGCATAGCTGCAACTGTCCGCGGATGTTCACGAGGCCCTCGAGCGGACCGGCGGCGCGGTGAGGCACGCGGTGCAAGGGTCGCAGTGTGGTGATCTCGACGAGCGTCACCGTCGGCAGCGCCATCCATTCCCGTCCGACTCGAAACACGAGCACGCTCGTCGCATCCGGGTCGACGACGACCTCAGGCTCCTCGAGCACCTGGCTCCACGCCTCAGGTAGCCCTCGGGCGGCTCGCGGTCGAAGAACGTGCGGGCGGCCGCTGCGAGCACGGGGCAGTTTCTGCAGTGGATGTAGGTTTCGAGTTCGGGGCAGCTCCGGTCGCCGGTCACGCCGATCCGGCGCCAGCACTCTTCCATCGGAGCCCGGACGACCTCCGTTCCAGGCGCTGGGGAGATGCTCATGGCACAGACCTCCGGGCCAGGATGCGTGCGGCCGACTGCCGGTATTTCTCGGCCATGGCGGCGTCGCCGCGCTGCGTCGCGAGCAGCGCGAGCGCGAGCAGCGCTTCGTCGTGGGCGGCGTCGAGGTAGAGCGTCTTGTGAAAGCAGCCTTCGGCGCGATCAAGGTCGCCGGCCGACTGGTGGAGCATGCCCATCAGGAAGAACAGCTGCGGCGCCGGGCCGGCCTGGCGGGCGTGCGCGTCACAGAGGGCGAGGGCCTCGGCGATGCGGCGGTCGTTGGCCAGCGCCCCGGCCTCGCGCAGCACGTCGTCGAGCGAACGGGCGATCGCCGCGTCGGAGGCGGTGGCAGCGGACGGGGCGACACGGGCCGCCGGGGCGACCGATGCCGCCGACGGTGGGGCGGTGGGGCGTCGCAGTGGACGTGCCGGCGGGCGGATGGTCGGTGTCGGAACCTCCCGGATGCCGCGGCGCAACGCGAACACCGAACTCGCCCCGGCGGGGATCCAATCGCCCTTGAGGATCGGCGGCTCGGCGGCACCGAGCACGAGCAGCCCATCGGCGGCGACGAGCCGATCGAGCATCGCCTCCGCTCGGGCGCGGGCGTCGGCTGTCAGATAGATGAGCAGGTTGCGGCAGAAGACGACGTCGTAGGAGCCCCGGTCCGCCTCGAGTGCATGCGTCACGACCGATCCGTCGAGCAGATTGCCCCAGGCGAATCGCACCTGCCGGCGAATCGCGTCGTCCAGCACCGACGCCTGACCTTCGCGGTGAAACCAGCGGTCGCGAAACGAGCAGTCGGCATTCCGAAAGGCATTCGCGGAGTAGCGGCCGGCTCGGGCCCGCTCGAGCGCGGCGTGGCTGATGTCGATCGCGTCGATCGTGAACTGTTCCGGGGTGAGTCCAGCTTCGAGCAAGCCGATCGCGACCGAGAAGGGCTCCTCACCGCCGGCACAGGGAACGCTGAGAATCCGGATCGGCGTGCGGCCGGGGAGCGCCGCCAAGGTGGCCGCGAAGCGACAGACGAACGCGAACACCTGCGGATCGCGAAAAAACCAGCTTTCCCCGACCACGACTTCCTCGACGAGTCGGTCGCGCTCGGCAGCATCGCTGCCCGCCCGCTCGACGATCACCGCCGGATCGCCGACGCCGAGTGCGTCCATGCGCGTGCGCACGGCGCGGGCGATGGACGCCGAGCCGACGGTATCGGGGTCGAGCCCGATCCAGCGGGCGAGCAGTGCTTCGGCGGCGGGCACCGCCGCGGCGTCCGGACGCGGTGCGCGAGTCATGGGCCCGGTGCTCCGGCTGCCGCGACGAGCCCCGTCAGCAGGTCGTGGGGAAGGAGGTGATCGACGACGACCATCTGCACGGTGCTGCCGTCCAGCCGCAGGAGCCTGCCCAAAAACGGCGCCTGCCCGCCCAGTGCCGCGGAGAGTGGTTTGTCGTCGGCCGCCGTCTGCACGGAGACGACGTCGTCGGCAATCAGCCCGAGCCGCACAGGGCGCTCCGACGGCGCGGCCGGCTGGTCGGGGCCGTGCGTCGTCGGTAGGGCACATTCGACGACGATCACCCGGGTGCTGAGTCGCCGGATGGCGGTGGCGCGTGCGGACGGCGTTTCGAATCGCCGCGCCAGGTCGACGAGGGGCACGAGGTGGCCGCGGTAGGTGAAGACGCCGGGCACGTACGGTGGCAGGAGCGGAATCGGCCGTGCAGGCACGAGTGGCAGCACCTCGAGCACCGTCCGCGAGGGGATCGCACAGGCCTGGCCGCCGACCGTGAACGTGAGGATTTGCATGGGCCGTTCCCCGCGTCAGATCGTGAAGCGGGAGACCTCCTGCTTGAGATCGCCGACGGCCTCACGGAGATGGGTGGTGGCCTTGTTGAAGTCGTCGAGTGAGGCCGCCGTACGCGACGCTCCTTCCGCCAGCCGCACCATGGCTTCCCGGATCTGATCGGCGCCCTGCGACTGTGCCCGCATGCCCTCCGTCACCTGCCCGAAGCGGCCGGTGATTCCCTGCACCGCTCCGATGATGTCCCCGAGCTTCCCCGAGATGTCGCCAATCTCGCGGACGCCGCTGCGGACCTGTTCGGAAAACTTGTCCATCTCCATGACACCGGCCGAGACGGCATACTGCATTTCCTTGACCATCCGCTCGATGTCGAGCGAGGCCACGGCCGTCTGGTCGGCGAGACGACGAATCTCCCGGGCAACGACGAGGAAGCCAAGCCCGTACTCGCCCGCCTTTTCCGCCTCGATCGCCGCGTTGATCGAAAGCAGGTTGGTCTGGTCGGCCACCTTGGTGATCGTGGTGACGGCGAGGTTGATGTTGGCGGCCCGCTCGCTGATCGTCGCCAATTTCGCCCCGAACGACGACGTGCTTGCGGCGAGCTGCCGCATCGTGGCGTCCATCCCGGAGAGGTTGCCGCGGCCCTCGGCCGCCATCGCGCCGGTCTGGGCCGCCATGTCGTTGACTTCCGTCATGGTACGCACGAGCTCCTGGCTCGTCACGGAGATCTCCTTGACGGCCGCGACGGCCTCGCTCGTCGATGCGCCGTAGTCGGCAATCACCTGCTGCTGCTCGCTGCTGGTGGCCTGGATCGCCGTGGCCGTCGAGATCAGGGCCACCGACGACTTCTGGATGCGGCCGATGAGGCCGCGGAGGTCGTTCGTCATGGTCTGGATGGCCGCCAGCAGGGCGCCGGTTTCGTCGTCGCTCGTCGCGCCGACGTCGGCCCGCAGGTCACCCCCCGCGACCTGGCGGGCCACGTCCACGGCGGTGCGGATCGGGGCGGAGATCGTCCGGGCGACGGTGAGCGCCGCGATCGTGACGCCGAGGATGGTCGCCAGCGAGAGACCGATGATCGCAGCCCGCTGAAAGTTCACGAGGGCGAACGCTTCCTTGGCATCCTGCTTGATGTTCATGCCCCAGCGATAGCTCGGCAGGTAGCACCACGCGGCCACGACCTCCTCGCCCCGGTAGTCGCGAGCGAGCCCGTAGCCGCGGGAACCGCTGGCCGCTTTTTGCGTGGCGGTGCCCGTGTCGCCGCCGAGCGGGATCTGGAGTTTGAAGGCTGCGTCGGGGGCATGGCGTAGCGGGCAGGTGACGAGCACCGACTGCCCCTGCTGTTCGCCCGTCACGATTTCGCCGGTCCGGCCCAGACCGCTCAAGTCGGAGAGCACCTGCCAGATGCGTTCCGGGCCGAGCCCGAGTGCCAGGACGCCGATCACGCGGCCCCCGTCAAAGACGGGGCTCGTCACGAAGGCGAGCGGGCGGCGGCCGCCACCGTAGAGTTGAAAGCCCGAAAGTTCCGACTGCAGCAGCATGCGCGAACGATCGAAGCCCGCGGCGAGTTCCGACGATCCCGTACCCCCCGCCAAGATCGACGGCCCGACGGGCACCTGCCGTTCGAGCGAAAAGAGCACGCGGCCATCGGTGTCGAGGAGGAGCACCTCCGAGTATCCGAACGAGCTTGCGACGTAGCCGAGGAATTCATCGAATTTGCGGCCCTCGGCCGTGACCTTCTTGATCTGGTCAGGGTCGGGCTGTTGCCGCGGATCGGCAAGCATGGACGACAGTTCTTTCACGGCCCGCACCACGGTGGGCCCTCGCGCGGTCGCCATGCCGTCGCGCACCCGCTCGATCGCATACGCCTCGAGTTCGCCCGCCTTCGCCGCCGCGATCTGCAGCAGGTTGTTGCGCACGGAGTTTTCCAGGGCGCGGGTGGCGATCCGAGCGGTGATCGCCGTGAGGATCGCGCAGGGGATGAGCGCGATCACGAGAAACCAAAACAGCAGCCGCCCGGCGATCGACCGCTGCATGGCAGCTGTCTCTCCGGGGAGGCCGTGGCGAGATGTCGAGTGGTGCCGCATGTCAGGATGGCGTGCCGATCACGGAACTCCCGGTGTGGCCGCCGCCCGGCCCGCCGTGTTGATCCACGCACCTCCCCAGCGCGTGTGCAGGCCGGCGACGAACTCCTCCCACGCCTCGCGCGATCGAGAGAGCGGGAAGGGCACGGGGCGAACGGCCGTGCGGCTCGTCCACACCACGTCGACCTGCCCGTCGGGACGAATGCGGCCGATCGATACCGGTCGCCAGGTGTGCTGCGTGATCGAGTCGATCGAGATGATCCCTTCCGGCGCGTCGAGGCTCTGGAAGCGCAAGGCGTTCCGCACCTGCTGCACGTCCGTCGTGCCGGCTTCCTCGACGGCCTGCGCCCAGAGCCGGACGCTCGCGTATGCCGCCGCGATCACGTCCGACGTGGTCCGGTCGCTGCCGTAGCGGGCCTTGAAGGCCCGCACGAAGGCCTGGTTTTCCGGGCGGTCGATGCTTTGAAAATAGTTCCAGGCCGCGTAGTGCCCGGCGAAGTCTTCGCGGGCGCCGCTCCGAAGCTCGTCTTCCGCGATGGCAAAGGTGACGAACGGCGTCTCCTCCGGCCGGACGCCCGCCGCCCGCAGGCCGCGGGCCAGGGCCAGCCCGGAGTCGCCGGGGACCGCACAGAGCACGACGTCCGGTTTGGCGGCCACGATCGCCCGCACCGTGGCCTCGACGTCGGTGCTGCCGAACGGAATGTAGGCTTCGCCGACTCGCTCCGCTCCCAAGCCCGCCAGTTGATCCGAGGCGATGGCGTTGACGCAGTGGGGCCAGATGTAGTCCGAGCCGACGAGGAAGAACCGTCGGGCGCCGAGCGTGTTGTAGCACCACTGAACCGCCGGTGTGATCTGCTGGTTCGGAGCGCCGCCCGTATACATGACGTTGGGCGACTGCTCGAGTCCCTCGTAGGCCATCGGGTAGACGAGCAGGTGGTCGGCCGCTTCGACGATCGGCAAGACGCTCTTGCGGCTCGCGCTCGTCCAGCAGCCGAACACGACCGACACGCCGTCCTCCCGGATCAGCCGCTCCGCCTGGCGGGCGAACGTCGGCGGATCGGATGCGCCGTCGGCGATCACCCAGCGGACCGGGCGGCCGAGAATGCCGCCGGCCGCATTGATCTCCTCGAGCGCGAGCACCTCGGCGTCGATCATCGATTTCTCGCTGATCGCCATCGGGCCGGTCTGGGAATGCAACAGCCCCACGACGATCGGCCGTCGATCGACGAGCACGCGGTCGAGCACCAGCCAGCCAACGCCGGCGAGCACGGCCGCTCCGAGGAGCCACGGCCAGCGCGAGCGGCGACGCTGCAGTGCCACCGGACGACCGCCCGCAGGAGACGCGGAGTCGTCGAGCGTGACGGAGGACGTGGGGATCATGGATGGCATCATGAGCGTGGGGGTTGGCGGCCGGGGGCGCGGTCCACCACCTCAATCTTTGCCCATCTTTCCGGCCTCGGCGAACCGACAGGGCCGATTTTTTTCGAAATCGATTCGATCGCTTCCATCGTCACGGTCGGAACCGTTGGTGGCGGTGCCCCGATTCTGGGGATATATTTTGCGGTCGGAGCGCGGGAGGAGCGTCGTGCCACGACATGGGCCGGGCGGACGTCCTGGTCGCTGTGCCACTGCCTTTCCGGTCGAGAACCGCCCCGATCCTGGTCACCGCCACGATGGCTTCCCTCTCCCGATCGCGTGCCCCGGCGTTTTCGCTCGACCGCATTGCCGGAGTGTCTGCGTGGACGCAGCAGGTCCGCCGGGCGATCGAACTGGTCGCCGCACACCAATCGAGCGTGTTGATTCTGGGCCCGAGCGGCACCGGCAAGGAACTGATCGCACGCGCCATCCATGCCAGCGGGAAACGGGTGGCCAAGCCGTTCATTCCCGTGGACTGCGCCGTCACGACCGGTACGTTGTTCGCGAGCCACATGTTCGGTCACGTGAAGGGATCGTTCACCGGCGCGACGTCGTCGACGCTCGGCTGCTTTCGTGCCGCCGACGGGGGCACGATTTTCCTCGACGAGATCGGGGAAATGGAGTTCGAACTCCAGGCGAAACTGCTGCGTGTCCTCCAGCAGCGGACGGTCGTGCCCGTCGGCAGCCACGACGAGCTGCCGGTCGACGTGCGCGTCGTCGCAGCCACGAATCGCGATCTCGGCCGAGAGGTGACCGAGGGACGATTCCGTGAAGATCTCTACTATCGCCTGAACGTCGTCACGATTCGCACGCTGCCGCTGAGAGACCGGCTTGAAGACGTCCCCGTGCTGGCGGCCCGGTATCTGGCGGAGTTGGCCGCGCGGCACGGCATGCCGCTCTACACGCTGTCGCCCGCGGCGATCGAGGTCCTGCAGTCGTATGCCTGGCCAGGCAACGTGCGGGAACTCGAGAACGTGCTCGAGCGGGCGGTGATGTTTTCGTCGGGCGACGAAATCGACCCGGAGGCCTTGAGTGGATTCATGGGGTCGGGGGGCGTGGTGGGCCTCGAGCCTTCGCCTCCGGCTGGACAGCCGAAAGACGTCTCACAGCTCGTGCAGGCGACCGCCCAAGGCATTCTCTCGACCACGGCGGTGCCGGGCGTGTTCCGAGTCGAGCCGGATGTCAAACGGACCGGGACGGACGTTCCGCCGCTCGCCGGGCGGGCTGCTGGCAGCGGTCTGGCGCCGGGTGATGAACAGCCGCAGGGGGGCGCATGGCCCACGCTTGCGGACGTCGAGCGGATCCACTTGGAACGCACGCTCGCGGCCACGATGCACAACAAGTCGCTGGCTGCCAAACTGCTCGGCATCGACCGTTCCGTGCTCCGCCGCAAGCTGCAGCGGTACGGCATGGAGGGGCAGCCCGGGGCCGAACCGGCAGACCCGGAATCACCCGGCCCGTGACCGAATCGCCGGCTGGGCCTCGACCTCGTCGTCGGCGACCCGCAGCCGCAGCGTCGCAGCGGGCGGTGCCCGGCGCTCCTGGGCGAAGCCGCGCGTCCCGGCATTCAGAAACGAGCACAAGTGCACGGCCGGTCCGCTGTGGAATTCCTCCGCGAGGGCGTCGAGCACCTGCTTCCAAGGGAGGCCGCGCCGGTAGATGGCGCGATACGCCGACTTGAGTTCGGCGATCTCCTCGGCCGAATGGCCGCTCCGCTTCAATCCCACGATGTTGAGCCCGACGATGCATCCGCTCTGGCCGTCGACGAGCATGTATGGCGGGATATCCTGCACGACGCGGGCGTGACCGCCGACCATCGCCAGCCGTCCGATCCGGCAAAATTGATGCACGGCGACCGCCCCCGACACGAAGGCCCGGTCCTCGACCGTCACGTGGCCGCCGAGCAGCGCGCCATTTGCGAAGATGCAGTTGTTGCCCACCACGCAGTCGTGCCCCACGTGGGCCGTTGCCATCACGTAGTTGTGGTCGCCGATCACCGTCGCGGTGCCGACCTTGAGCGCCCGGTGCACGGTCACATACTCGCGAAACACGTTGTGATCGCCGATCGTGAGCGTGCCCACCTGCTGCGGGCGGGCCGCATGCTGCGGCGCACCGCCGACAACGCAGTGCTCGCCGAATTCGTTGTGGCAGCCGGCCCGCACGCCGCCTTTGACGACCGCGCCCGGCGCCACCGTGCAGAAGTCGCCGAGTTCGACGTCGCCCTCGACGGTCGCAAAGGCGCCGACCGTCACACCCACGCCCAGGCGGGCGTCGGGGCTCACGGCGGCCAGCGGATGGATGCTCAAGACGCGCCTGTCGTGTTTTGAGATGGCACGGCCGACCTCTGCTCGACCGCGTGACCCGGGGGTTATCGGCTCGTGGGCTCGCTCGATTCAATGGCAATTTTCGGCCGGGGGCACAGCTTGCCTCCGCCGCCTCGCCCCCCTTTCCATCCCGCGTCCCCGGCCCAGTCCGCTCGTCAGCCGGCTGCCCGCCGGTAGACTATGGGAGCCCGTGGCCAGTGTGGATCACTGCCCGCGCCCGGGCCTGAATCCAACGCAGGAGCATCCGGCCATGGCGAGTCGTGAAGAGCGGTACGAGGCGGCCGAAGCCCTCAAGAACGCAGGCAATCTGGCCGACGCCGTGACGGCCCTCGAAGGCGTCGTGGCTGACCATCCCGACTTCGCCCTGGCCCACTCCGCCCTGGCCGCCTGGTGCACCCGCCTCGAGCGGCACGACGAGGCGATCAAGCACGCCCGCCGCGTCTGCGAGCTCGAGCCGAAAGATCCGTTCAGCTACACGGCGCTGAGCGTGGCCTGCATGCGAGGCGGCCGGATCGCCGAGGCCGAAGACGCCCTCGCCCGCTCACGGATGCTGCAGGGCTGAGAGCGCCTCCGCAGCGAGGGCGTCCGCTTCGCAACGCTCAAGGCGCCCGACCCGGCTTCGGGCTCCCCATATCCCGTCGCCGGACGTTCACTGCGCCCATCCATGGGCTCCGTTCACTCGGAGTGACTGGCGCTGCGCCATCCTGGCTGC
>Ga0214923_10008295_pt1 | contig 11104 bp, 7 predicted proteins | sample LL1510_MetaG_FD_177993 | JGI IMG/M metagenome (GOLD analysis project Ga0214923, IMG submission 177993) | Freshwater microbial communities from Lake Lanier, Atlanta, Georgia, United States - LL-1510 | ecosystem: Environmental > Aquatic > Freshwater > Lake | place: USA: Georgia | collected 2015-10-15 | reverse complement strand
TTGATATCAAGACTTAGATTCTCAAATTGATTTAAAAGATTTTTTAGAGATTCTATATTTCTAGCTATAGTAGTAGAATCATTTACAAATGTCTTGAGATCAGTCAAATAACTCTTGACTTGATTCATCCCTTGAGTAAAATTAACTAAAGATGCGTCAACGTCTGCTAAATTAGATTTTACTTGTTCTTTTTGTGTTGAAGTGCCTGTTGATTCATTTAATGCTTGGTGTCCAGAAACTACATTTCTAACATTATCTGCAAGTGATGTTATTTCTTTCAATTTTTCAATTATTTGATTTGCTTGAATTAAGAAATTACTAGTATCATCAAGCATTCCAATTTTAACTTCATTTAAATCAGAAATAGATATTATACTTTCCCTAAGCTCTTCTAGTTTAGTTATAAAACTATCTACTACTGGAATGCCTTTTAAATCTATATTTATGTCAGAATCGAAAGTATTCTTAATGCTTTTTGCGGTATTATCTAATATTTGTAAAATTTTATTTAAATTATTTAAATCTGGAGTTTGATTAATTACAATATTTAAAGGAGTTTTTAAATTAGCAGTTAAACTTTTAACATTTTTATCAATTTCTTTTACTGCTTCATTAACAGACTGTAAATGCGTTGTTATACTTGTTTGATTTACAGCTTCCAAATCTAATTTATATTGGCGTAATGCTTCCCCTATAGCTGATATACTAGAAGTCACTTTTTGTGCTGATTGTTCATCTACTCCAAATACAACTTTATTATCTAAAACACATTGATTATTTTCTTTTACTACTTCACAAATACTGTTAACTTGGTTAATTATTTCATTTAAATTTTGCAAATTAACATTAATAGATAAAATATTATTGTTTAAAATACTCTGTAAATTTGTCAATAACTCTGTCAATCTTTCGATAGCAGATTGCCTATTGATTTGAAAATCTAAATTAATTGATTGATTATTTGTTGCTTCTTCAATATTTAAATTTTGGAGGCTATTAATTTTTTGCTGTATATTTTCTGTTAAAGTATTGATTTGATTAGCATTAATTTTTACATTAAATTCTTCTGCTAATTTATTTTTTAAATTATCTAATACTTGAATTAAATTGTTTAAACTATTTTGAGATCTGTCAGCAGAAGATTGAATATGTCCTAAAGACTCAACGGCATTTCCTATCTGTAAATTCAAAACTTTGCTATTAACAACTTGAGTAACAGAATCAAGTAAAGAATTAACTTCATTTAATACTGTATTTGAAACATTAAAATCAATAACAACTTTATTATCATTTTTATTTATTTCATCTTGGCATTCTTTAATAATTGCTTTAATTTGAGATTCGGCAGCAGAATTAACTGCGACTTGTATGGTAATGTTTCCGCTAATTTGTAAAGAATTTAATGTTGCTACTAAAGCATTAATTTGCTCTCTAAGAGCATTTGGATTATCTCCACTAAAAGAAATATTAATACTAGATGAATTATTTTGATTAAGTTGAATTATTGCATTAATTAAATTGTTAACAGATTCAATCCCGCCAGAAATTTGAGTATCATCTAATTCTGGAACAGCTATTTTTATAGCAGAAAGTGCATCAGCGCCTTCTCTTAATTGATCAGAAATAATTTGGATCTTTGAAGTAATATTTACTTCATTTAAATTTGCTAAATCAATTCTAGCAATAAATATATTAGAATTAGCAGATTCTATTGCTTGTTTATATGTATCTAGCTTTAATATTATATTGTTTATTAACGAATTCAAAGAAGAAATTGAATTATCGTCAAAGCTTATTTTAAATGTATTATCATCTAAATACTTTTTAATTCCTTTTATTGATTCAAGTATTTTAGTAATTTGTTCAATTGCTTCTTCAGAATTATTTACAGATATACTATACTCTAAATCATTATCATCAATTAATTCTTGTAAATTACTTAAAAGATTTAAAAGTGCTGCCCTAGCATTTTCTGATTCAGGATTAAGTTGTACATTCAATGCTTGCAATTGAATGTTATCTAATACATCACTAACAGCATTTAAAGGATTATTTATTTCTGTAGTAATATTAATTTTTTTATCATTAATTTCTTGAATTTTATTATTTACAAAATTACTAAAATCGTTAATTTTATTTTCTGCTGCTTTTAAAGATTCTTCAAAATTTTCATTATTAACATCTAAGTTAGAAATAATATTAAATAATGCTGGGACAGATGCACTTGCTTTTAATTCATTAATTTTTTGAGTAGCATTTTCTATTGCTTTAATACTAGATACTAACTCTGTAGTATCAATAGACAAATTATTTTTTAAATTATTTATTTTAACTAAAATTTCATCAATTTTTAAAATTAAATTTTCATAATCAGAAAAATTAACATCTATATTATATTCTAAATCTAAAATTTGTTTAAGATCGTTTAATATTTTTGTTAAACTAGCAATTTTTTTATTATTTTCTTCAACAGCATTAGCATTAGCGGTAGCAGTAGCGGTAAAATTAGAAAAGTCACCATCGACAGAAGCAGCAATTCTTATATCAGAAAGATCCGCAATAGTTCTTTGAACAAGAGATTTAAAACTTTCCAAGTTAGCTATAGAAAGAGTAATTCCTACAGGAGTTTTTTGTAATTCAGATCTAAATCTGTTAACTATATCTTGAGATTGCTCTAAAACATCAGCAGAAAGGTATGCTCTAATTTCTACAACTCCACTTAAAGCTAATCCAGCTAAGCTATTATTGATTTGTTCAATATTTTCAGAATAATTAGATATATCAGATCTAAAGAAAATATTAATTTCTACTGTTTTATTATTATTTAAATTCTCAATAGTTTCTGTTAAATCATCAATAGATTGTTTAGTAGAATCTAAATTTTCTGTATTAACAGGTCTTATATTAAGTGTAATATTTTCCAGCTCTTGTTTTTTTGCTTTTACAACTTCACATACTTCGTTAATAGCATTAGAAATATTATCTTTATCAATTTCATTAAGATTTATTCTTACAACTAAAGTATTGCTATCTAAATACTGCTGAGTCTGTTCTACTTGATTACGTACTTCAGAAGTATTAATTTCTATTGGTTTATTATTAATTTCTGTATTAATTTCATCTATTTTAGATTCGATACTATTTTTAAATGTATTCAAAGAATTTAATAAATCAGCACCAATATCTTCTGAAGCATTAATGTTGATGCTTTGAGTTTTAGTAGATTGCAGTAATTCTAAAGAATTTATTACATTATTTATTTGTTCAACAATTTGATTTAAATTTTGATTCTGTGTTGTTATCGAAATTTCTACATCTTTAACTTCAATAAGTTGATTTAATAGATTTCTTAAATTATTAATATCTTCAATCAAGGAAGAAGTATTTAATTCATTTATATTAAGATTGATAGAATTATTAGAAAAATATTCAATAGCATCATTTAGGATATTTTTAACTCCTCCTAACTCAGTAACTAATTTTTGCGCATTAACGTCAAAATCAACAGTAGTTTTTTGATTATCAACTTCGCTAGATTGAGTAGAAGTAGCATTTAATGATTTTAATTTAACTTGTATATTTTCTATTGCAGTATCTAATTGAGATATAGCATTTTCAATTGAACTTTGATTTATCGATAAAGATATTTCATTATCTAATTTTCCTTTAATTTCATCTAACTTTGTGCTTAAATTATTTATAGAAGTTTGAGCTAAATTACTACCATTAGAAGTGTCATTTAATGCTGCATTTAATTTATTTATTTCCTCTTCAACTTGAATAATAATATTTCTTAATAAATTTAAGTTATTTGATATATTGTTTATATTTACGTAAGATTCTTCTGATATATTAAATTGAATTTGTTTTTCTGATAAATTATTTAAAATACCATTTAAATTATTAACAATATCGCTAAAACTATCTTCTAATTCTTTTAATTTGTTTTTAATATTAGTAACAACAGCTAAATCTGCATTATCTGAAACTTCACTAAAAATAGTAGCAAAACTTGTTTTTATTTCTTGAATATCATTTCTTAAAATATTAATAAAATCATTATTTATTTGTATTTGAATAGTTTTATCATTTGTTGAAATAGCTTCATCAAGGTTAAGATTGCTTAAATTATAAACAATATTTACTGCGTGAGGATTTTGTTTTATTGCATTTATTCTTTGCTCTATATTTGTTAAATTAGTATCATTTACCTTAATATCTAATATTAAATTATTAACAATATTTAAAATATTTGTTAAATCTTGTATAAGTTTCTTTACATTAGCCTGCGAATCTGGATCTATTTGTAAAGAAATCGCCGAAGAACTGTAATGCGCTATTAAATTATCTAGATCGTTTTTTAAGCCTGATAAATTATTTTTTAAATTATTGATATTATCTAAATTTACAACAGGAGTAATTTTACCAGAATCAAAAGTACTTATTGTTTCCAATAAAACGTCTTCGGCTTTTTTTAAATCATCTTTTATTTCTTCAATATTAGATGAATCAATTAAAACTTTTGCTTCAATTGTTTTATCTTTGGAACCAGAAGATTGAGATTCTCCTTTTCCTTGGATAATAGCTTTTCCTCCTGTAAAGACTCTTCTTAGTCTTTCTATTGATGTATTTATGCCAGATCTAATAGCTGGTCCAAGGCCTTGCGTTATTTGCCCTAATTTGCCAAAGCTATTTAAAAGCAAATTAGGAAGTTGATTTAATCCTAGCGAATTTGCATTTCCTTCTCTATTTTCTTTGCTAGAACGATTAGATGCAGTTTTTTCTTTATTGCGTTCAACAATACTACTAGTAACTTGCGACGTGTTAGATGATTTAGTTGTTACATTTTGCTGAATATTAATATTTTGCTTTTCTGTAAATGCTCTGCGCAATGCATTACTAGTAGACGATTTAATAACTGATTCAATTGCTGATGATGTATTTGTTAACCCATTTCTAATTCCTTCCGTTAATCCTAACTCAATTGATAAAGAGACTAATTGTTTTGTTTTTTCTACGCTATTTTTATCAATTAAAAAAGATACTGGTATTTCATAAGAATTAGAAGTTAAATCATCTAATTGTTTATTTAAATTATCTAATGCAGAAGAATCAACTCTAGGCTTAATAGGATTTGAAGCAAAATAATTATTAACTTCTTTAGAATGTTGTACTTTTTTGTCTAAATGTTGATTTAAATCATCTAATTCAGAATCGTCTACAGTTGCCTTAACTGCAACGAGAGATCCTAACGAAGTAAATGATCTTATTCTTTTTTCTAAATTATTTAATTCAGAATCATCTACATTTACTTCGATATTAACAATTTTGTTTATCGAAGCAAGCGACTTTATTCTTTTTTCTAAATTATTTAATTCAGAATCATTTACTTTTATTTTTATTGAATTGTCGTTATAATATTTAATAGTTGTATCTAAATGCTTTTCTGCGGTTTTTAATTCTTTTGCTAAATTATTAAAGCTTGCTTTATTTGCAGAAATATTAGCTTCTAGATCTAATCCAAGAGAATCTTTAGATTTACTTATATTTGATTGAATATCTTTAATTTGTTTTTGAAAATTACTTGTATCTAATGACAGCTGAACAATTAATTCACCTAATGTAGTCATAATTAAGCACCAATCTATATATTAAGTGTTGCCAAAACAAAATATTAAAATTGAAAATAAGGTTTTTTTTCTAATAAACTATTTTGAGCTTTAGCTAGCTCTATACCAAGATAAGCAGCATGACTTGCCAATATAGAAGGATTATTGACTAAAATCTTGCTGCAAATTAAATTGCAAGATATGCCAGAGTATTTAGCTATTTCTTCTCCATCCTTAGTCACGTGAGTTACTAAAATCCTATTGCTATCAACTTCGATAACAAAATTTCCAACAGGATCGTCAAAAACTTTTTGATTAGCAATCCGCTGGTAATAAGAACAAATAACATCATCAGCAGCAACCCAAGAGTTTTCATATATATGTGCGCTTTCACTAATAATCGTTAAAGAGCCTATTTTAATGTCTGGGTAAAAATCTTTAATTTGGTTAAAAATATAATACTGCAATCGCCTTAGCCCCATGGCATTAGATACCCAAGCAGAAAACATGTCATTACTTCTAAAAAGTGCTGTTAAGTAAAATTGATTATTATATATTTTTACCCAAATATGATTTAAACATGGTGGAGATTGAGAAAAAATATCAGTACTAGCATCCCAAAGATTAATTACTAATCTGTTAGAGATTTGACTTGTTTTAAGCATGTTAATAACATTTTCAATCTGATTAACACCAAAATACTCATTAATCCTAGTTCCATAGCTGTTGCTGTTATCACCAATGCATAATATTTGCTGCACATATTTGTTTATAAACTCTCTGCTTGTCGGTAAATAATTTGGTTCTGGGAATATTAATTCTTCTGGTTCTTCTGTAATAATAACAGTAAAATTTAATAATTCTTGCCACAAAATATTGCTTGAACTAATGTCAATTTTACCAAGACTTCTAATTCTATGCAATATTTTTACCCAAGCTTCATGAATAAATTTTGATTGTATTCTATGTCCATTTAATTCTCCGGAAACATTCGAGACAATTGGTTTGTTTTCTGGAAAAATCATTGGAGAAGCCCATAAATTACAACTTTTACCGCTAAATGATTTAACAGCTTTTACTAAAGAAAAAATATCTTCAAATTTGTATGATTGAACAGAAAATCGTAAGCAATCAAGAGCATTTTTTGGTATTTCAATATCAATATAAGCTGCATGTTTAGATTCTACTATCCAAGCATTTCTGCCGCCACTAGTCTTTCCTAGCCTTACTCCATTAGCAAAAAAATCCAATAAGCAATCTATAGAGCCTGAATTTAAATCATATTTACTAGCTTTTAACAAAAATAAATATCTAATATTTGTATTAGCTAATAAATTACGTATTAACAAATTAATTCCAGGAGTGCATGAATATAATTCTTTTAATACAAAATAATTATTTGCTTCTAAATGTTTAGAGACATTAGAAGCAATTGTCCATCCTGTTGCTATAGCAATATGATTACTCATAAGAAACGTTATGCAATGGCATGTAGCATCGTGCTTGATTATCTGGTAAATAAGATGGGCATCTCCAACCCCAATCCTTGACTTTATAATCACACAAAAATATTCGGCTGTCTTTTTGCAAATAAATACAAGGAACAGGACGACTAAGTTTATCATTTTTCCATAAATGATAATCGTCGATTAGCTCTTCTACTAACCAGCTTTTAATACCAGAATAAAACATAGTTTTATATTTTCCTAAAAAATGAATATATTCTAGCAATTCTTCTAATTTTTGCAAATCTGCTCGACAATACCAAGTAATTTGAGATGTTACTCTCCATGGTTTTATAGTACCATTGCCAAGATTATGATTTTTCTGTAAAAAATAATACGGACTACTGGTTTTATAATACCAACTTGTTTTATCATTAGATAAATACCCAATTTCTAATGGAATATTCTCTTTTATGATTATTAGCCCAGCTTTAATTTGTTCCATATCAGGGTTTTGTTTAAGCATTTTAGCATTAAACAAAATTTGATGAGACAAAATTGCGTCAAAGCTAGGATTCCAATCATTACTTAATGCAACAGGATTGGACAAAAAGGCAACTATTTTAATATTAGAAATCATGATTAAGTATGAATTACCATAATATTTTGAATCTGTGTCAATACTGCGCTAAAGTCTATGTGACCGAATCTATCATAGAGCATTCAACTGATACTGAAGTTTTAATAGATAAACAGCCTGACAAAATTATTATAGCATTTTGCGGAAGTGAATCTATTGTAGATTGGAAGCAAAATATTGATTTTATATTAAAACCATTTCCTCAAGACAGGAAATGTAAAGTCCATTCTGGATTTCTAGAATGCTTTTTATCTGTTAAAAACAAAATCAATAAGATTTTAGAATTAATTCAAAATGAAAAACTTCCAGTTTTCTTTACAGGACACAGTTTAGGAGGGGCTATAGCTACTTTAGCAGCTGTTGATGCAAAAATGTCTTATCAAAATCTTAATATTACTTGTGTTACTTTTGGATCTCCAAAACCAGGTGACAAAAATTTTTCTCTGCTTTATTCTAGTCTAGGAATTTCAACATATAGAGTAATTAATTCTAATGATATTGTCCCATCACTGCCAAAATGGTGGCAAGGAAATTATTATCACGTCTGCCCAGCTTATCAAATTGGATTTACAAATATTTTCTCCGCTATTAAATTAACAAATAAAATCAAAAACCACTATGTAAGTAAATACATAGAGGTTTTAAAAAAACAATTATCTATTAACCATTTTGATTTTACGCGTTAAAGCTAATTCTTTTTTTGCTTCACGATTATTAGGATCAATTCTTAAAATAGCCTTAAAATCTGCTATCGCTTCATCGTAAAAAAGTATTTTACGATATAATAACGCACGAATTAACAGACTTTCTATGTCTTTGGGATTCCTATCTATTAATTCACTGTATTTATAAATTAATAAAGACTCATTGTTTTGCGATTGTGCGGGCAAACAATTTAACCCAAGTAAAATTGAAATAGCTATTGTCAGCTTTACGCATTGTCTTGTTAATGTCATGGATAAGTACTGGTAATTTAAGAATACTTTTAATATACAACATATTTTAAATATGTCAACCTATTGACAAAATCCAAAAGGTAGTTTATAGTATTTTTAGTATTAATTTTGTAGGTGTAATATGAAAGTCCCGTATGTAAGGCTAGAAACAAAAACACTTGTGCTTAAAGACAGAGAAGTAGACATCACAAACAAGCTTTTGTTTAATAGAGCTTTGAACGAAGCCTTGAAGGAACAAAAAGCTGCAAAAAAGGAAAGTAGTAATTCTTTCCTTGTTGTAGGAAAAGAGTTTAGTTATAGGATGCGGTTTCTTAAATCTGGAACTGCTGTAAATCCTAGATGGACTTCAGAGAAAAAAATAGAGAAAACTAATGTAAAATATTATCTCCCAGTAGGAGATCCATTAACAATATCAAGTTTACTTGATTTTTACGCAAGATATAAAGTTGAGCTAGAGGCGGCAAATCTTGAAATCAAAAAAAGAGGTAGGCCTAAATTACCAGCTGAATTAAGAAAGCCAAGAAAAAAGTATCCTAAGCCTCCATCTTTGTCCTTAAAGAAAAGAGGAAGACCAAAGTCTGAAAAGACTTTAGCTAAAGAAAGATGGATTAAATGGCATGAAGATAGCGGTGTACCTATAGCTCCTCGAAAAAGAGGAAGGCCATTGAAAAAAACTTTGTGGTATACTTGCGAATTGCCACCAAATTATGTAAAATCATAAAATAATAGGCAGGTTATCTGCCTATTTAATATTATTGAGTTAAAGACATGAAAGAACATTTAAAAGTAGAAAACAAAGATCTATCGTCTCTAAAGCCTTACATTAATAATGCTAAATTGCATCCTGATGAACAAATACTTAAAATAGCTAGGAGCATCAAAGAATTAGGCTTTCTAGATCCAGTAGCTGTAGATGAGAATAATGAAATATTAGAAGGACACGGCAGATTTTTGGCTGCAAAATTACTGGGATTAGAAACAATTCCTACTATAACTATCACTAATTTATCTAAAGATGAAAAAATAGCGTATAGAATTGCGCACAATAAATTGACAATGGATACAGGCTGGGATCTTGAGTTATTGCAATTTGATTTGCAACAAATAGAAGATTTGGATATTTCATTATCAGGTTTTGATAAATTTGAATTTTCCTCTTTTTATGATGATAAAGAAGATGAAAGTGAAGATCAGGATGAAGATGAAGATTTACCATCATCCAAAGAAATTTTAGATGATGATTTAAAAAAATATAAACACACATGTCCAGAGTGTGGATTTAAATGGTAAAAGATTTAACTGTTATTAGTACTTTTGCGGGTGGCGGAGGATCTAGTCTTGGCTATAATTTAGCTGGATACAAAGAATTGCTAGCTATTGAATGGGATTCTAACGCTGCCGAATGCTTAAAGGCTAATTTTCCTGATTTACCTGTATTTCAGCAAGATATAAAAAAAATTACATCTAAAAAAATATTGGATTTTACTGGATTAGCGCCAGGAGAATTAGATTTATTAGATGGCTCTCCGCCTTGCCAAGGATTTTCAACTACAGGCAAAAGAGATCATAAAGATCAAAGAAATAATCTTTTTATAGAGTTTGTTAGACTTCTTAAAGATTTACAGCCAAGATCTTTTTTAATGGAAAATGTGTCTGGAATGATTATAGGAGCTAATAAAAAAACATATTTATTGTGTGTAGATGAATTAAAACAGGCTGGATATGTAATAAAATCTGGATTATATAATACTAAATACTTTGGCGTTCCTCAATCTAGAGAAAGATTAATTATTATAGGCATTAGAAAAGATTTAGGTATAGCACCAACTTTAATTGAAAATAAAACAAAACCTATTACAGTAAAAAATGCTTTTAAAGGATTAAATGATAATTCTGGAATAGAATTTCCAGATTGGCTCAAAAAAGCAACATTAGAAATGATTCCAGGTAATTTTGGAAGAGAACATGTAGAAAAAGCTTTTATAAAATATAGAGGAAATCCAAACGGTGCAAGATCTTTTAAATTATTAGCATGGGATAAACCATCTTGTACAGTTACAAAAACTTGGATTTTACCATCTGGTATAGCACATCCAGATAAACAAAGATATATTAATATCTCTGAAATAAAAAGATTGTGCAGTTTCCCTGATAATTACAAATTGCCTGGTAAATTTACAGATCAATTAGCAAGAATGGGTAATTGCGTGCCACCATTATTTGCAAAGCATTTAGCAGAGCATATAAAAAATTTATTGTCATAAACACCCAAACCACAAGCAGTTTAGAGAAAAAAGTTTTTTTATTAAACTGCTTGACAGATAAATAAAAGTAGTTTATATTAAAAACATACACAGAGAACGGAGAGAGGACAATGTTTAACGATAAGTTAGTGGTAAAATTTGCCAGTTGCATTAATAATGCCCATGGGGGCTACGTTACAGATATGGATGG
>Ga0214923_10008294_pt1 | contig 11106 bp, 8 predicted proteins | sample LL1510_MetaG_FD_177993 | JGI IMG/M metagenome (GOLD analysis project Ga0214923, IMG submission 177993) | Freshwater microbial communities from Lake Lanier, Atlanta, Georgia, United States - LL-1510 | ecosystem: Environmental > Aquatic > Freshwater > Lake | place: USA: Georgia | collected 2015-10-15 | reverse complement strand
GGGCTGCTTTCTCCGCATCTTCGGGCATCTTTGCGGCTTCGATCCGTTCGCGGAAGCTGCGGGCGTTCTTGTCTTTGCCCTCTTCCTCCATGCCCAGTTCCTTCTTGATCAGCTTGAGCTGTTCCTTCAGGAAGAATTCCCGCTGGAGAGTCGAGATCTTTTGATTGACCTCATCGTTGATCTTCTTCTGAACCGTGGCCACATCCTGCTCGCGCTTCAGGAAGACGAGCAGTTTCTCGAATCGGGGTTTGACGGCCAGCGTTTCAAGGAAGTCCTGGGAGTCGGCCCTTCCGAGGCCAAGGGCGAAGGCAACAATATCGGCCACCACTCCGGAGTGCGGAGCGTTGATCAGCGCGAGCTTCATTTCTTCATTGAAGAACGGATGGGTCTCAGAAAGGTCTTTCACATGATTGATGATCGAACGCGTGAGTGCATCCAGCTCAAGGCTCTTCTCGGGTTGGATTTCATCGAAATACTCGGGGTCCAGTACCAGGTGAGGGTGCTCGGAAAGCACTCGCTTGCATTTGAATCGCTTGAGTCCCTGAACCAGAATTTGAATCGAGCCGTCCGGTAGCTTGATGCGCTTGAGGATCTTGACGGCAATTCCGAATCCATAGAGGTCTGCAGATCGGGTTTCATCCCCCAGGGTTTCACCTCGGGTCATCAGGAGTCCTAAATGATTTTGCTTACGGGCAATGAGCTCTTCAACTGTCGCTATGGCGCGAGGGTGCCACACCACCAAGGGAAGAATGAGGGTAGGATAGAGGATCGGCCCAATGATCGGAATCGTGAATAGGTTCTGAGGCAGGATTTGATCCGGCAGGACGATTCCAGGATTCAGGGTCAGGGGGTCGTTCGAGTTGCTCACGTATCCCGATATGGGATCGGAATTTCCAAAATCAAGGCTTCAAATCAATAATAATCCGCGAGGGATCTGAAAGCTCGAAAACCTCGGCCTTTACGCCAGGTTGGGTTTCGAGTGAAAACATCCACCGGTCAGCCTCAACGAGAGGAATGAAGTCGATCTTGGACAGGGTCTTGGTTTTTCGAGCGGCTTGGATTGCGGATTGAGTAGAAAAGTCAAGCTTGGCCTTGCCGTAGAGGGTCACCACTGCGCGGTGCGTTTGTGGGTCCATTTGAACCATGAAAAACGGAGGGCGTTTTGAATCTGCAAGGTCGATCACCACGCGATCATAGCCGGCCGGATTGGCTGCAATCCTCACGCTCACCACCTTGAAATCGGATTGCGTACGATCTCCCCCCGAAATCGCCCCTTGCGAAAGGTAGACATTTTTTTTTAGCTTCAGAGCCTGCTTGAACGCACCCTCATCGAATTGGGCACGGGCTTCAGGTGCCAGCAGCTGGGCGAGGATCATCCCAAGGATCATCCGATGGAACATCAGCGAAAATGAAAAGGAGCGGATCGACATGATGAGCTTAGTTTAGCCCTACGACGGCGTGAATTCAACTGAAAGGCCAGAATCAAGCCGAAGGGCCAAAACCATCCCAGAATGACTTCGAGTCGGGTTCCGACGCGACCTCCACGGTGAGAAGGGGCCACGAGTCCACCCCGGAGCTCAGACGCGTTGGCAACAGGGGTTCCGCAGAATCCGATTCTCTCGCGGGCACTGTTCGAACCTGCAAATCGGATTGGGTCTCCGGGTGGCGATAGGTACTCAGGGAACGACTCCGGAGCAAGGCATCTCGCTGAATCATTCGTGAAGCCGGAATGAAAACTGAGGGCAAAGAATGGAAACGGATTCGGTGCTAAAGCTCGACTCGAAACCAGCGGATCTGAAGCGGGACTGGGAGTCACTCGCACTTGGATCCGTCCTTGAGCGCGTCCGCGTATCCGAACTTCGGAAATCTTGAATCCTGATTCGGATTCGTAAATCGGAGAAATCGTTTGGATGGGAAGCCTGCGACCCGCAGAATCGAAAACCTCGACCTGTACCCGGATGGGAGATAAGAGGAGTTGTGTGAGGGTGGTGATCTGGAACTCACCGTTCACTGCGGTGGAGTAAGTGATGGGACGTCCCGAGGGGCCGGTATCCACAAACATCGAGGGCGCGAGCTCATCGGCAGAGGTTCCCCCGGATGCGGAAACCGGGTTGCAGTGGACCGCGACTGCCCCGGCATCCAAATGCTCCCGCGAACGGACATTCCATTCAATCAGCGTGTGCTCGTCCTTGGCGGTGACAAACTGAAGGGGATAGTCGGCTCCGCTGCAGGCTTTTCGATTGAAGGGCTGGTACTCGGGCGGGATCGAATCGGCACTTCCAGGATAGGGTTTGATGGCCAATGCGTAGCTATCGGGCTCAAGACTCCCGAAATGAAAGCGCCCGGATCGATCCGTGAGGACGTGGGCCTCGGGAATACCGGTCGATTTTGAAATCGCAATGACCTGCGCTCCTCCGATGGGAGCGCTCGTGGGCCCGAGGATCCACCCTCCGAGCGATCCGAATTCCAGGCTGGATTCACTTCCCTGACCTGTGCTTTGGGTCTTCATCTGGCCGTAAACATGTCGGGCTCCCGCGGCATCATCGCATCCCGTTCGGAATTGTTCCTTTGCTTCTACAAAAAGCATCGATGCATTGATGTCTCCGCTATGGCCGAGCCCAATCGCGTGCCCCAATTCGTGAGTCAGGATCGAATCGAGAAAGACCTTCGGGCGCATTCCAGGATTCGCAGAGGTCGTGTCCGCGGGTCGAGGAGTGAATTCGAAATTCCGATCGTTCAAAAGAGTGTCCGTCTCGATGATGTTTCCGTTCGTAGAGTTGAACCAAACTTGCGTGTAGCTGATCACATTTGGATCTGTAGACGCAGAGGAGTGACTGGCAAAGAATACGGTGCCTAATCCATCCGACGCCAATTGGGCCGGATATTTTTCGGGATCTGTTCCTTGCCAATAATCGAAATCGAGCGCTCCGCCCGTGGCCTGCTTCCAAAGTTGCAGGCCCTTAACGAGTCCCTTCCTGAAAAGATCCTGAGGATAGTTCCCGGTGTTCGACGGGTTTCCCGCCAACATGATTTTCTGACCATAACCCCAGCGCACCGGAGTTCCCCGATCCGTAACCGAATAGGTGTAGGCATGCGCTAAAGCAGTATGGAAAAGGATTGCGAGGCTGAAACAGATCGACCTCATCCGTGAGTCGCTCCCCGGGTAAATGAAAGCCGCATCCTGCAGCCCTCGTTGATCTAGGATAGCGCTTTATTTCCGACGCAGGTAGAGGAATGTCCCGAGTAATACAGCTGCCAGAATGAAGAGGACCCCGGCAATTTTTGCCGAAGCAGGGACTTCGGTTTCTAGGATCCTTGAGCTCATTGAATTCGGCTCGGCTTTTTCGGAAGAGGATTCTGGCCCTGACGAGGCCTGCCCAGTCGCAGAAGAGCCCGTCCCGCTGGGGAAAGACGAGGGTTTCGGAGAGGGGCGGGCACCAGATGTCGAGGACGCCGAGGCGCTTGAGGCGGGTTCCTCAGCTCGTTGGGTTTCGATCAAGGATCTGAGTTGTCTGAGACTCCAGGTTCTTTGGTTTTCAACAATTCCCGGCCCGATGCCCTCGTTCGCTTCCTGACCGCTTGAAAATCCGAGCAAACCCCCGGTGATGATCTTTTCACCGTTCTTTTCCGTAATTCCAAACTTTCCGAGTTCGAGTCCGACGACCTCAAAGCAGTGGTCCTCTGGAATTTCGTTTGAAAGGTAGAACACCGACTCTTCACCCTCTTGAAACTCGGGTGAGCCCGGAATGTGGAGGGTAACGCCGTCCTTGGTTCCTCCGGCCTTCCGGATCAATATGTTTTGTCCTGTGATGGATCCCTTCAAGACTTCCTTGATTTCTAGATCGGCATAAGTGTGGATTGAGCGGTCCCCATTCTGGGTGACCGCATATTCGGCCCGGGGTTGATGCAATTTTCCATGAACAATATTGGGAGCATTTCGAGTGAAATCCGGAAACGGTTGAATGAAGAAACTGGTCGCTTGCACTCCGGGCGCGATCCCGACGCTTGAGATGAAGCCTAAGAACAAGCTTAAGATCAAGCTTGATTTTGGGCCAGCCCTGCGTGGGCCGCACGCCGATAAAAGGAAGTGCAAGTTCATGCCAAATATCGTATCAATAAACCCGTTTCATGGCACTGCTGCAAAGATCCGTAGTTGAAAAAACGAAGTCGAGCGTCATCTATTTGGTGCTGTTCATCGGTCTCGTTTTTGCTGTGATCGGCATTTATCGCGGCGGTGTGCACCTTTCGGAGCTGAAGGCCGAAACGGTCGAGTTGCCGGACCTGCCCGGCGCCATTCTGCTTTCAACCCTGCGGATGGCCGCGGCTTACTTTTCTTCTTTGATTTTTGCGTTTGTGTTCGGGTTGCTGGCGGCGAGGACCGCGCTGGGGGAGCGTTTCATTTTGCCGGTGCTCGACATCCTTCAGTCAGTTCCTGTGGTGGGGTTCTTCCCCGCAGCGATCACTTTTTTCATTGGAATCACCCACGGTCACCGAATCGGGGTCGAGCTTTCGGCGATTTTTCTCATTTTTACCTCTCAGGCCTGGAATATCGGATTCGCAGTCTATGAGTCCGTGAAGGCAATTCCGATCGAGAACGAGGAAGCCGTGATGAGCATGGCGCTCCGGCAAAGCCAGCGCTTTTTCAGGTTGTACTTGCCAGCCTCAATTCCCCGGGTGATCTACAACTCCATTCTGTCCTGGTCGAACGGATGGTTCTTTTTGGTGGCTTGCGAAATCATCGCCATCGGCCCCGTGAAGTATAATCTCCCGGGGATCGGGAGTTTTCTCGCCCGAGCTGCGGAAGAAGAAAAATTAGAGCTCGTTCTTTGGGGCTTGTTCGCGTTGGTGTGTGTGATCCTCGTCCTCGATACCTTTATTTGGCGCCCACTCACGATTTGGTCCGCGCGCTTCAAACAGGAGGCGACTGCGAATCAAGACGAGGAGGATGTCGGAATCTTCCTGGATTTACCAAAAACGATCGCGTCCCGGCTCTCGTTCTTCACCGAGCCGCTCCTCGATATCCTGATTGCGTTCACTCTGCCGATCCGATGGTTCATGAAAGAAGTGGTGTTTCCGCTTTTTTGGGATCTGCCGGTCGCATTGATTTCAAAAGTGCTTCAGGGAGTCAGTCGCCCCATTCAGCCGGTCTTGCAGGGAACTCAGAAAATGCGGGTGGCGATTGGGTATTTTGCCCTGGGCTTTCTGGTGGTGCTCGGGGCCTTTTATGTATGGAAGTGGTTTCAGGGGCCGCTTCCCGTGGTGGTGCGCGAATTACCGACCAGCATTCTGTATTCCACACTTCGCATACTCACGGCCTTGGCGGTTTCATTTTCGTGGGTTTTGCCATTAGTTTACTTCACTTGGAATCGGCCAAAGCTGAGGCATGCGCTCACGACTATCGCCCAGCTGGGAGCTTCGATCCCCGCAACTGCGCTCTTTCCGCTCATTGTTTTGGTGGGGATCCGCAAAATGGGGGGTGGAATGGAATTGGGGACCCTGGTGCTCCTGACGTTCGGAATCCAATGGTACGTATTGTTCAACGCGATCGGTGGAGCGGCCGCGATTCCATCGGACTTGGTGGATGCCGCTAAATCATATGGGTTGAGCCCATTCGCTACTTTCCGGACTTTGGTGTTTCCGTCGATCCGCCCGGCCCTCATCACCGGGGCGATTACCGCTTGGGGTGGTGGTTGGAATGCTCTCGTGGTATCAGAATACATCACGGTGAAGAGCGAAGTCGTCAAGGTCAAGGGTCTTGGGGCATTGCTCAGTTACTCCGTGTATGAATTGGGAGACGGCCGCTCGATCAGTTTGTGTATCCTGGTCATGGTCGCGTGGATTTTATTTGTGAACCTGTTGATCTGGCAGCCGCTTTATCATCAAAACCTTGAGAAGTTCCGGTTTTCATCATGATGCCGGATTCGCACACCCTCATTGAGCTTCAACATGTGACCCGGCGGTTCCTGCTGCCTCAGGGTGAGGTCACGGTCATCGAGAACATCTCCTTCAAGGCGCTTGAGGGTGAGTTCATCACGATTGTCGGGCCTTCGGGCGCCGGCAAGAGCACCCTGCTGCGAATGATGAACGGTCTGTTGCCGCCCTCTGAGGGAATGGTGCTTTACAACGGGCGTGAGCAAAAAGGGATCAATCTCGATACCGCGATGGTGTTCCAGAATTTCGGGCTCTTGCCCTGGCTCACGGTTTCTCAAAATATCGAACTCGGGCTTGAGGCCCGCTCCAAAGATGTAGTCTATCGACGCTCGCAGGTGAACCGTTACATCGCGAAGGTGGGTCTCGAGGGATACGAAGAGGCCTATCCGAGGGAGCTCTCAGGCGGAATGAAGCAGAGGGTGGGTTTGGCACGGGCGCTGGCCGTTGAACCGTCTCTTTTATTGATGGATGAGCCTTTCTCATCGCTCGACGTACTGACGTCCATCAACTTGCGAAATGAATTATTGGATATCTGGAGTGACCGCGAAAACGTCGTGAATACGATGATCATGGTGACTCACAACATTGAAGAGGCGATCGAGCTTTCGGATCGGATTTTGATCCTCTCGAATCGTCCCGGAAAGATTGCAGGAGAGCTGAAGATTGATCTTCCGCGTCCTCGAAGAAAGCGCGATCCGCTTTTTTCCGAGTACGTGGATCGGGTCTTTTCATTGCTCGCCTGAGGAGAAGTTATGAAGCATGCAGCGTTACCTGAAATCGGAATCAGCCAGATCCTCGGACTGGTGGAGCTTTTGGTCGGAAAGGGCGGTCGCGAAGACATCTACAAGCTTGCAGGCGAGTTGTCGATGGAGCTCGGCGAGACCCTCACGGTGATCCGTGCAGCAGAGATGCTCGGGTTGGTCCATACTCCTGGCGGAGATGTCGTAGTCGAAGAGTTCGGAAACAAGGTGGTCGATGCTTCGATCACGGACCGAAAGGATTTGATTCGAGGCAAGCTTGAGCATTTTCCCTTGTTCAAGGCGATTCGCGATTACCTCTCGAGCCAGGAAGAAACCGAGGTTACTCGCGAAGAAATGCTCGAGAAGCTTGCAGAACTGATTCCCAACGAAGATGCAGAGGCCTCGTTTAGCTCGATTGTGAATTGGGGTAGATACTCGGAACTGTTCGGGTACAACGACGACACGCAGACCTTTTATCTCGGCGAGAGTCGCGCCGAATAGGTTCGTTTCTGTCGATTTTTTGACATCTCTTCTGGCTTGAGGACATGCCTGGTTTTGCCGAGAAGTGAATGATGGGATTCACTCGAACTATCCTCATTGCCTTTGTTTTTGTGGGTCTTCTGGTTCAGGCACAGGTGAGTGTCCCCGAGAGTGCGCAGCTGACGGTCATCGATCAGGCCAGTTGGGACAGCATCTGGGAGTATGCGAGCCTCAAGTACTCCTGCGGTTATGATGCCCCCGAGGGTTCCGGGGTGGTTCACATCCCGCAATTGCATGGCATTCGTTATCTGAAATCCGAGAATTCCCAGGAAGATTACTCCTTGGGTCTCCTTGCGGCTGGTGTTTCGCAGTACCACATCGCTGCCTTATTGCAGCAATCGCCTGGTGTTGCCGTTTTTACTGAGGGGGGTGGAAAAGGCGTCGATGCTTTTTGTGCCTCGATGGACTGGGCGAAGCGCGCATTCCCTGAAGGAAAGATGCCCGAAATGGGGCTCATGACCCACACGCAGGTCGAGATCTTGGTCAGGCTCGGTGCGCCCTGCCTGCTCCGTGCGCTCGGGGTGGTTCCCCGAATCGAAGAGACTGAGTCAAATGCGGCTAACTTGAGGGCGGTTCGAACCGCCAAGAAGATTTTTGAGAGTCCTAACGAGACCCAGCAATGGGTGCGTCTTCATCGAAAGTTCGAAAAAGCGCAAGAGCATCGAGAACGGATCACCGCCCGTTTGGTATCGAAATATCAGCGGCAGCACCCCGATCGGACCATTTATCTGGTTTATGGAGCCGGGCATGACTTCGCGGAAGAGTTTAAGGGTCGAAGGTTTGAGCAAGCCGTTCCTTGTCCCAGTCTCGCGGAACTCATGACTGCACCCGAGGGACTGATGGATCAGTTGGCGGGGAGTTTGGGTAAGGCCCCGATCAACCGTCGAAAACTAGAAGCAAAGCATTTGCAGAAAGCGTGTTTGCCTCGAGATTCTGCTTTGTTGAAAAACGAAGTTTCGATCGAATCCAAGCTTCGATTGATTCTTGAAGAAACCATGAGTGATTTGTGTCCGGCCTATACCTTTGAAAGCAGGAAGGGCAGCACTCATCGTGTTGTGGATTGTGATTTGAACTATCGGGGCCGACTCTTCCTGAAGCCCGAGGGTGACCGAGTGTGCGTTGGGCTTCGAGAAGGGCTTATCTATTCGAAGCAGGAGTTGCACCTTCGGAGTGTCCGAGACCTCTCTCGAAGCGAGGACCTTTGCCATGAAGTGGAGGGTGGCGGATTCTCGGAATCTCCTGCGCGAAAGCCCGCAGAGGTGTGTTCCGCTGAACGATTTTTTGTGCCCGCCGGCTCGACTCCCTCCTCCGTTCATCCTCGGGGCGAGACTTCGCTGCACTCTCCGTCGGAGGCACGATGAGGCGGCTTCATGAAATCCCGAGTGTCTTCGGCTTGATCACAAGCGCTTGGGCGACTTCATCTCTGCTTTGGACCTTCGAGGTCTACGCGCAGTCCCCTCGCGATCTTGATTTGAATGACCCGGGTGATGCAGGCTCCGCCTTACTTTTCTTGCAGCTCTACAATGAGGGGCTTGCAGGCGGGAAGTCGGGGGTTTGTCTCGACTTGACCTATGATGGCGGAAAGCCTCGCTATCGTGCAGCCTTTGATACCGAAGCCTTTGTCACCGGACAGAGTGATTTTAAAAGTGGAAGCACGTTCAACCCCGAGGGTTTCAAACGCCTGGCGCAGGCCATTGCGAAGGCCAACGGGGGAGAGACCCAGGTCTCCATTGATGGATACGCGGACGGTCAGCATTTTCAGACGGAGGGTTACTCGGTTGAAAAAAGCATCGAGAAGAACCGGGCCTTGGCAGCCGCACGAGCAAAACAAATTGAAGGTCTTTTCGTGGGGCAGCCTGGAATCAAAGTTTCCGAAGTTGAGGGTCACGCAAGTCCGTACTGGGAACGGGCCCGGCCTGCAAAATCTGGAGGACTCAATTGCCCCACGCGAAGAAAAGTGGTGGTGAGTTTTGATGCGCCTGAATCGAAGATTTCTTCGAAGGCGAGTGGCGGCTATCTAGGCGCACCCGTACGATTAGAGTCAAAGATTTATGAGGATCTCAAGACGGAATTCGAGAATTCGATCAAGGAAAGTGCAAAGCAGATTCCTGCTGGAGCCGCAAAGGGCGTGGACAGCCAGGTGAGTGCTATTTTCGAAGCCATGATAAAGAATGGAAAGATCACTCCAGCATGTCGGATTTCTCCCTTTGCAGAAATCACCAAGGCCAAAATCGAGAGCATGATCGTGAAGGACAGGCCATTGAATGTCACCGTCAAGAATTGGCTTCCTGAAGGATATTCAATGAATGAAAAAGGACTGGGGAAGCCCGCACTTGAGGTGGGTTGCTTCGTCCCTTCATCAGGCCTGAGTTCCCAGATTTCGGAGAAGCAAACCGCGGTCTCTGGGGCAGAGATGATCAAGAAGGACAAAATATCCGCTAAATCCGGAAAGATGACAATTGGATATAGCGCTAAAGGTATAGCCCAAGGGATGAAGCCGACGGATGTTAAATACGGACCTCATAAAGACGAAAAGCAAAGGGGGTACTATTGCTCGGCGTGCGGATACGGTCTTTTTTTCAATGCAGACTCAAAGTCTGGCGATCTAAAGCCCCAGTACCTCGATCGAATGATCGATTCGCGTGATCCAGTTGCACAAGAGCGGTTCTTGAAGGCCCTGAATGAATTCGAAAATGCCGATCCATTTGCTGTGGCGTCGATGGTAAAGCCTCGAATGTTCATGATTCGAAATTGTAAGGACTGCAACTGCGACACAAAGAGTAGAATCCGTTCGGGTCACGCTTCGGTTACCTCCTTCGATCCGGTCGAGAATAACCAACCCGACCAGAGCCTTTCAGTGGGTGAGCTTGAGCAGACTTGCATGATTCATCCCCCCTTGATGCACGCCTGTGGCAATAATGTGATTGGTGAGGATGGAAAAGCTTCGAGCAAGATCAAACAGGAACTTCAGTATCAAATGGCATTGCAAAACCTCGAAGTAACAGGTGCGAATATCAACGAATTGGTAAACAAGGTGGACCAAGCCTGCAGTGCCTCACCCAAGCGATTGCCCGCAGAAAAAATCAGGGATGTACAGTGTGACCCCGCAAAAAACACCCAGCTTCCATCCGATGACGAGAAAGCAGATTGCGACCAGTACGATGCGTTGGACCGCCAGAAGGGTCCCTAAATTTCGGTCTGCAAACCTGTCCGAAGGACCAATTCGGTAATCTCGCTCCGCTTGCCCAAGCGATTCGGAGGTCCCCAAAAGCCCGTTCCGCGATTTACATAAAGTTGGGTGCGGTCATTTACGCGATACAAGCCTTCTGAATACTTCAGGATGGTCTTCACAATAAATGAGTAAGGATAGAATTGACCTGCGTGGGTATGGCCCGACACCTGCAGGTCATAGCCTGCGGCAGAGGCTTCCTCGATGCTGAAGGGATTATGCGCAAGCAAGATTCTACACTTCACCGGTTTTTCCGTTTTGCAGGCTGCGACTGGGTCGCTCCGATGCGCGGGGTCGTAGCGGTGAGCTGAGTGATCGTGAACCCCGGCGATCATCAGGTATTCCTCGGGTTTGGTTGCTGATGTGCCTTTGCGGAGATCCACGCTCGTCCGACTCAAAACCCGATTAGAGTTTTCAAGGACCTCGACGCCGATCGATTTCAGATGGGCAATCCATTCGTGCACGCCCGAATAGTATTCATGATTGCCCGTGCAGAAATAGACTCCGTGGGGGGCCTTCAGTCGACTCAGGGGTTCGATTTCAGTCTTGAGTTGATCGACGGTGCCATCGACCAAGTCGCCGGTGATGAAGATCGCATCCGCGTTCAGGGCAAGTACTCGCTCCACGACATTCTCGAGATAGTCTCTGTGAATCAGCGGACCAATG
>Ga0214923_10008293_pt1 | contig 11109 bp, 1 predicted proteins | sample LL1510_MetaG_FD_177993 | JGI IMG/M metagenome (GOLD analysis project Ga0214923, IMG submission 177993) | Freshwater microbial communities from Lake Lanier, Atlanta, Georgia, United States - LL-1510 | ecosystem: Environmental > Aquatic > Freshwater > Lake | place: USA: Georgia | collected 2015-10-15 | reverse complement strand
GATGCTTCTTTAAATACTAAAATAAATAATACTTCAAATAATTTATCTTCTTTTCTTATTGCTACAGATGCTTCTTTAAATACTAAAATAAATAATACTTCAAATAATGTAATTTCTTATAATATTGATAATTCTAACATTTTAAATACTAAAATAAATAATACTTCAAATAATTTATCTTCTTTTCTTATTGCTACAGATGATTCTTTAAATACTAAAATAAATAATACTTCAAATAATTTATCTTCTTTTCTTATTGCTACAGATGCTTCTTTAAATACTAAAATAACAAATACTTCAAATAATGTAATTTCTTATAATATTGATAATTCTAACATTTTAAATACTAAAATAAATAATACTTCAAATAATTTATCTTCTTTTCTTATTGCTACAGATGCTTCTTTAAATACTAAAATAAATAATACTTCAAATAATGTAATTTTTTATAATATTGATAATTCTAACATTTTAAATACTAAAATAAATAATACTTCAAATAATTTATCTTCTTTTCTTATTGCTACAGATGCTTCTTTAAATACTAAAATAAATAATACTTCAAATAATTTATCTTCTTTTCTTATTACTACAGATGCTTCTTTAAATACTAAAATAAATAATATTAATACTGATACTATACCATTAGGAACTTCAAATAAATTTATAACAAATGATATATATGATAGAAATGTTAATTTTACTAAAACTTTAACATCTTCTAATATTATTACTTCAAATCTTAATGTTATAGGTGATACAACTGTTTTAAATACTACTGTTTATCAAACTGAACAATTACAAATTATTAACGATACTACAGCAACTGCTTTAATAGCTAAACAAATAAATGTTAATAAAAATGTTGTTGAATTTTATAATAATAATGAACTTTCATTTGTAATTAATAATTCATGTAATATTGGAATTGGTAATACTAATCCTTTATATAAATTAGATATTAATGGTTCTTTAAATGCAACTTCTATTTATGAAAATAATATAAATATAGCTACTAAATATTTAACTTTATCAGGTGGAACTTTAAATGGTAATTTACTTATATCATCCAATGGAAATTATTTAAGTTTTGGATCAAGAATTGAAGATTTATTAATTAGATTATATAGTAATACATATGGAATTGGTATTGCTAATTCAACATTAAAATATACAGCTGATCAAACAGCCTCACATAAATTTTATTCTGGAACAAGTAATGTAGCTACTATTGTAAATAATGGAAATTTATTAATATCTGGTGGATTTTCAGGTGCTGGCAAGGATATAATAGGAATTAATTATAATAATATAACTATTAATCCTTTATCTTTTTCTACACCATTATCAAAATCTGCTGCTAATGTAGTATCTATTGATTTAAGTTCTTATTCTACCACAGGTAATGATCCTAATTATTTACAATTAACTGGTGGAACAATTACTGGAGATATTTCTGGTATTACAACAACTACAACAAATTATTTAAATTGTATTGATACAGGTATAGGATCTACATTAGCTACAAGAAATTTAAATGTTATAGGAACTTCTGCTGTTGTTCGGATATGGAGAAGTGGTACAGGTGTTAATCCTTCAATTGAATTATTATGGGGACCTACTACATCTGCTACTAGTTATACTAATTGGTGGGATATGTATGTAGGAAATTCTGTTAATTTTTTTGCAATTAGAGATAGATTATCAGGTAGTACACCTGGAACAATAAGATTTATAATAGATGATTCTGGAAATATAGGAATAGGATCAACTACTAATAATTTATATAAATTAAATGTATCTGGTGCTATTAATTCAAGTAGTTTATTTATTAATGCTGTAAATATTGAAACAACAATAACAAATAATTCTAATAATCTTATTTCTTATACAAATAGTTCAATTTTAAATACATCAAATAATCTTATTTCTTACACTAATAATTATATTACATCAACATCTAATAAATTAAGTTCTTTTATTATTGCTAATGATTCAACTGTTAATACAAGATTAACTAATACATCAAATAATCTAATTTCTTACACAAATAGTTCAATTTTAATTACATCAAATAATTTAAGTTCATTTATTATAATTAATGATATTAATGTTAATAATAAATTAAATGGTTTAATTTCATATATAAATAATTATGTATCAACCACTTCTAATAACTTAAGTTCATTTATTATTGCTAATGATTCAACTATTAATACAAAATTAACTAATACATCAAATAATCTTATTTCTTATACAAATAGTGCTATATCAAGTACTTCTAATAATTTAAGTTCATTTATAATAAATAATGATTCAACTGTTAATACAAGATTAACAAATACATCAAATAATCTAATTTCTTACACTAATAATTCAATTTTAGCTACATCTAATAATTTAATTTCTTATACTAATAATTATATTACATCAACATCTAATAAATTAAGTTCTTTTATTATTTCTAATGATTCAACTGTTAATACAAGATTAACAAATACATCAAATAATCTAGTTTCTTATACAAATAGTGCTATATCAACAACTTCTAATAACTTAAGTTCTTTTATTATTGCTAATGATTCAACTGTTAATACAAGATTAACAAATACATCAAATAATCTAGTTTCTTATACAAATAGTGCTATATCAACAACTTCTAATAATTTAAGTTCTTTTATTATTACTAATGATTCAACTGTTAATACTAGAATTTCTAATAATTCTAATAATTTAAGTTCATTTATAATAAATAATGATTCAACTGTTAATACAAGATTAATAAATACATCAAATAATCTAGTTTCTTATACAAATAATGCTATATCAACTAATTCTAATTCAATAATAACAATAATTAATAATAATTATTGTAAAAAAACAACATTTTATTTTACAACAAGTAATTCATATATATATAATGGTACAACATATTATACTTATAATATACAATTATCTAAATTTATTAACCCATTAAATTTAGATATTAATACTATTTTATATAAATTTAGAATTCATACAGCACCTTTTGATAGTTATTTTAATGGTAGTGAAATTAGAGAATCTGAATATTTTATAATGATTAGTAATAAAACTACAACAGATTATACAATAGGATTAAATGTTAGAGCATTTGGAAGTCCATCCGATACTTATTTACAAAAAATACAATCATGGAAAATAGTAAAATCTAATAATTATGATTATATTACATATATATCACCACAACAAAATGCTGTTATTTTATGTACTATTATAGATGAAGCATGATGATAATTTACAATCATAAAATATATATTTATTATATAAATGAGTAATTTTCATTTATATCCTTATATAGATACAAGTGGTAATAGTAATTTTATTTCATATAATTCTAATATTAATGATAAATCATTAATATCTATTTACTGGAATGATATAATAGATAAACCTAGTTTTTGTAATATATCAACAACAAATAATTATAATGATTTAAATAATGAAACATGGAATAATATATCATTAAATTCTTATTCTGATAAATTAATAGGAATAGGAACTAATAATCCATTATATAATTTGGATATAAATGGTAGTATTAATTTAACAGGTACTTTAAATAAAAATAAAAGTCCATATCAAAATTCTCAATGGATTACTGAAAATTCAAATATATATTTTAACAACGGTTCAATAAGTATAGGATCATCAACCATTAATGATAATTTTAATATAAATGGTAATATTAAAATAAACGGAAATATTATATCATCTAATAATGATTTAGGTACTTCAAATTATAAATGGAGACATTTATATTTATCATCTAATTCAATTTATATTGATAATATTACTATTTCAAAAAGTGACAGTAATTATGTAAAAATTAATTCAATTACATTAAATGAAATATATTTAAATTCTAATTATTATATTCATATTGATAATGGGTTAATTTTATATAATAATAAATATCCAGTATTATTTAATAATAATTATGATAAATCTAATATAATTCTATCAAATACATTTATATCAAGTTCTAATAATATTAAATCAAAAATTACAAATTTAAATACAGATACACTTATTCAAGGTGTTAATAATAAATTTATTATTAATGATATATACAATAATAATATTACATTTACTAACAATTTGATATCATCTAATATTATATGTTCTAATTTAACAGTTATTGGTGATACTACTATATTTAATACACCTATATATGAAACAGAACAACTTCAAGTTATAAATGATACTACAGCAACTTCTTTAATAGTAAAAAAAAGCAATAATAATAAAAATATAGCAGAATTTTATAATAAAAATCAAATATCTTTTATTATTTCATCAAATAAAAATGTAGGTATTGGTACTTCTAATCCATCTTATAAATTAGATATATATGGTTCTATAAATACTAATGGAGATTTATTTATAAAAAATACAAATATAAGTAATATAATTGATACAAAAAATACTAATTTAAATAATATATTATTAGAATATAATAATCATATAAATAAACCTAATTTAAATGCTGTTTCTTTAAGTGGTAATTATAATAATTTAAATACAATACCTTTTTATATATCTGGAAATAATATTTATACATTATCAAATAAAAATATAGGAATTGGAAAATATAATCCAAATTACATATTAGATATTAATGGTCCATTAAATACATCACAAGAAATTTTAATTATAAGTAATATAATTGATAATAAAATTACAAATACTAGTAATATATTAATAAATTATAATAATCATAATAACTTACCATTATTAAAACCAATAGCAACATCCGGTAATTATTATGATATTATTAATCGTCCAAATCAATATGGCGAATATAGTAATTATAATAATCTAATTAATAATATTTGGATTAATAATAATAATAATAATATATACACAAATTTTAATATAGGTATAGGTATAACAAATTCATCATACAAATTATATATTAATGGTTCTTTAAATACATCCCAAGAAGTATTAATTAAAGGAACTAATATAAGTAATATAATTGATAATAAATTACAATCATCAAATAATATTTTAATTAATTATAATAATTTTATAAATAAACCTACATTATCATTAGTTGCTACAAATGGATATTATTCTAATTTAAATCAATTACCTATTTTAACTACAGTAGCTATTACTGGATATTATTCTAATGTAAGCAATAATCCTTTTATAATTTTAGGAAATAATTTATATTCATCTTTTATTGGTAATTTAGGTATAGGTATAACAAATCCTTTATATAAATTAGATATTAATGGTTCTTTAAATACATCACAAGAAATATTAATTAAAGGAACTAATATAAGTAATATAATTGATAATAAAAATATTACTAATTCTAATTTAATTAAAACAAAAATAACATCATTAAATACAGATACAATTCCTATAGGAATTAATAATAAATTTATTGTTAATAATGTATATAATAATAATATTATTTTTACAAAAAATGTAACAACATCAAATTTAATAGCATCTAATTTAAATGTTATAGGAGATTCAACTACATATAATACTACAGTATATATAACAAAAAAAGTAGAAATTAATAATAATACTAATTATACATCTTTAAAAATTTCACAATTAAATTCAACAAAAAATGTATGTGAAATTTATAATAATAATTCTCAATTAGCATTTTTTATTAATTCAAATGGTAATATTGGTATATTTAATGGTAATCCATCTTATAAATTAGATATTAATGGTTCTTTAAATACATCACAAGAAATTTTAATTAAAGGAACTAATATAAGTAATATAATTGATAATAAATTATTATCATCTAGTAATATTTTAATTAATTATAATAATTTTATAAATAAACCTAATTTAAATACAATTGCAACTTCTGGAAACTATAATGATTTATTATCTAAACCTTTTATAATATCAGGTAATAATATTTATAATAATATTAATAATATTGGAATAGGTATATCAAATACATCATATAAGTTAAATATTAATGGTTCTTTAAATACATCACAAGAATTATTAATTAAAGGAACTAATATAAGTAATATAATTGATAATAAAATAACAAACACTAGCAATATTTTAATTAATTATAGTAATATTATAAATAGACCTGTTTTAAAAACAGTTGCTACATCTGGTAGTTATTATGATTTAATTAATACACCTAATAATATAAGTGATTATAAACAATTAAGTAATATTCCATTTTCTTTTAATACTACAAATAGTAATTTAATATATAATACTAGTAATGGTAATTTAGGGATAGGATCAACAATACCTAATTATAAAGTTAGTATCAATAATAATTTTAATTATAATGGTAATATGCGAATTTCTAATGTTTTAGTACCATTTTCGTATTATTCTAATACAAATATAACAACTAGTAATGGAACTTTTAACTATATTACTAATAATAATTTATATGGATATTATTTATTTAGAACATCTGGATCAATAACATTTCCTCAAGCTACTAATTGTGATATTCTCTTGGTAGCTGCTGGTGGAAATGGAGGTATGAGTATAAGTTCAGGTGGTGGAGGAGCAGGAGAAGTTATATATTATCCAAATTATCCATTTAGTGCTGGTACATCAAATATAATAATAGGATATTCAGATAGTAATGCTAATAATAGAAGATCATTTTTAAGATATAATAATAATAATATTATAACAGCATTAGGAGGTGGTGATGGTTCATCTCATTTAATAACATCATATACACATTTATTTGTAGAAAAAAAACCATGGGGTATATATTTTGCTGAAAATTTTGCGAATAATATCTTATATGATACTAGTGGTAATAATAGACATGCAACTACATCGGGAACAATACTTAAATCAACATCAAGTGGTAATGGAGCAACAGGACAAATTACATATATTTATGGAAATACATCATCTACTGTTTTATTTCCAGTAGGTTCTATACCGGCTACATTTACAATTTTAAGTTTAACAAGATATAATGGAGGAACAAATAGAAGAATATTAACATCAGCAACTACAGGTAATTTTTTACATGGTCATTGGAATGGTAATAGTGGCGTATGTCATTATGATGCTTGGATGACATCATCTACAAGTAGTATTACTTTAAATAATTGGTTATGTACGATTGGTAAAAATAATAGTACAAATCCTAATAATATTTTAATAAATGGTATAGCAAGTGGTACAGCATCAGGAGGAACAGGAAATTATAGATTAGGTATTAATAATAATCAATATGGTGAAACAAGTGATTGGGCTTTAAGCTGTGTTATGATATGGGATACTATTTTAACAGATTCTGAAATGCAATCATTAAATACTATAATAACAAATTATTTATCAACAGGTAAATATACAATTAATCCAATAAATAATTATAACGATATTTTTAATATTAATTCTGCTAAAAGTGGTGGTTCAGGAGGTGGTAGTAGAGGTCAAGCAGTTATTATTAAAGATAATTTATATACTTCAATAAATGTAAATGTTACCAGTTATTCTTCTAATAGTGCTGTTGCTGAAACTAAATGGAATGCTTCATATTCTTATTCAACAAATGGTTCTACTGGATCTGCGTCTATAGGTGGTAATGGTGGTTCAGCAACAGCAACAGGTGGTTATATTGAAAATATTACAGGTACAAATATGATTATTGGTGTAGGAGGTACAGGAGCATCATCCACGTCTATTCCAAGTCTTAAATATACATATGGAAGTGGTGGTGATGGTAATGGTGGATTAGGAACACAAGGTTTAGTTATTATAAAAGTTCCATTAAATATATCAAAATTAAGATTTGATGGATATTTAAATTATAGTAATATTATTAATAGACCATATATAAATGATTTATTTATTTCTAAAAATTTTTTAGAAATAGGAATATATAATCAAGTTAATTTTCCATTAGGAGATACATCATGGGCTAATGAATGGTTTCTTTATATGGGTAGATCACCTACAAATATAAGTAATTCATTTATATTTTGGCATTTAAATTCAAATGCTGGAATTAATAGTAAATGGTGGTTTAATGGTACAATTGCTTCTACTAATAATGAAATATCAGATATTAGAATAAAAAAAGAAATTATTGATATAATAAATCCTCTCCAAAATTTAATGTTATTACAACCTAAAGAATATTATATTTGTGATGAAAAAGATTATATAAAGAAATATGGTATAATTGCTCAAAATACTAAAGAATATTTCCCTGATTTTATTTATAAAGATGAAGATTATATCGCAAATATATATGATATAGCAAATTATTATGAAATAAATAATAATAATTTATTAGTATTTACAAAAGAACATCATGATATTACTATTGGGGATGAATTAAAATTACTATTTAATAATAATATTTATAATCAAGAAATTATAATTGAAAATATACCTTATCATAATAGATATAAAAAAAGATATATTATTGTAGATAATATAATAGATTCAAAAACTATTAAAATAAAAAATCGTTTAGAATATTTAACAGAAGAAGAAAAAATAAATATATTTGTTTATGGTAAAAAAGTAAATGATTTTTTAAAATTAGATTATTCATCTTTATATTGTCTTAATATAAAATGTAATCAAGAATTATATAAAAAATATATAGAACAACAAAACAAATTATTAAATTTAAAAGAAAGAATTCTTAAATTAGAATCTTAAAAATAAATTTATTATTTTTATTTAAATTAGATGTCTAATATTCATCAATTTCCTAGTGAAGATTTAAATGGTAATTCTAATTTTATTCCATTTTCTACTACATTTACTGATAAATCATTAATATCTTTATATTGGAATGATGTAATATATAAACCTAATTTTTCTAATATTAGTTTTACTGCTAATTATAATGATTTAATTAATAAACCTTGGTTATATAATAGTTCTTCTAATATTTATAATACTACTGGTAATATAGGCATTGGAACTAATAATCCTATATATAAACTTGATGTTAATGGTGATATTAATTTTACAGGTTCTTTAAATCAAAATGGAAGTGAATTTAAAACATCTCAATGGACTACACTTAATAATGATATATATTATAATTTAGGAAATGTTGGTATTGGTAAAACCACAAATATTACTGAAAAATTAGATATTAATGGTAATTTAAGAATTAATGGTAATATTATTCCAGCAATATCTTCTAATTTTGATTTAGGTTCTAGTAATAATAAATGGAAAGATTTATATTTATCTGGTAATTCAATTTATTTAGATGATATTATTATATCAAAAAATAATTCACAAATTGTTTTTAAAAATAATACTAATAATTATATTGGACTTAAATGTAGTAATATTAATATTAATTCTAATAATAATTCATTTAATTTTTTTATAAATTCTTCTAGTAATTTAGTATTAAATAGTAATAATATTAATTATTATCCTGTTTTATTTGATAATCCATATGATTATTCTAATATTATTCTTTCAAATGTATTTTTAGCAACTTCTAATGATTTTTATTCTAAAATAAATAATATTAATACTGATACTATTATTCAAGGTACTTCTAATAGATTTATTGTTAATGATATTTATAATCGTAATATTACTTTTACAGGTAATTTAACTTCTTCTAATATTATTACATCTAATTTAAGTGTTATTGGTGATTCTACTGTTTTAAATACTACTGTATATCAAACAGAACAACTTCAAATTAATAATAATACTACTTCTACAGCTATGTTTATCTCTCAAATTAATAATAATTATAATGTTGCTGAATTTTATAATAATTCTGAATTAACATTTCTTATTAATTCTAATGGTAATATTGGTATTTCTAATACTAACCCTTTGTATAAATTAGATGTTAATGGTAATATTAATGTTAATAGTAATGGTGAATTTTACATTAAAGGTACTAATATAAGTAATATAATTGATAATAAAATTACTACTACAAGTAATATTTTAGTTAATTATAATAATCTCATAAATAAACCTTCTTTAAGTAGTGTAGCTACATCAGGTTATTATTCTAATCTACTAGAAATACCATTTCTAATAAATGGAACAAATATTTATACAAATAGTAATGTAGGAATAGGTACAACTAATCCAAATTATAAATTAGATGTAAATGGAAATATAAATATAAGTGAATTATATATTAAAGATACAAATATAAGTAACATAATAGATAATAAAATAACAACTACGAGTAATATATTAGTAAATTATAGTAATCTAATAAATAGACCAGTATTAAGTACAGTAGCAACAACGGGAGATTATAATGATTTAATAGTAAAACCAACATCTATAGGAGGAGGTGTAAGTGATTTTAATCAACTTTTAAATAATCCATTTATTACAAATGGAATTAATATTTATACAAATAGTAATATTGGTATAGGTAAAACAAATCCATCATATAATTTAGATATTAATGGAGATATAAATATAAATGGTAATATAAGAATTTCTAATATTACTATACCTTTTTCAACATATTCAAATACAAATATAACAGCAAGTAATGGGGTATTTAATTATATTACTAATAATAATTCTTTTGGTTATTATACATTTCTTACATCAGGATCAATAACATTTCCTCAAGCAACTAATTGTGATATTCTTTTAGTAGCAGCTGGAGGAAATGGAGGAAATGGTTCATATAGTGGTGGAGGAGGAGCAGGTGAAGTTATATATTATCCTAATTATCCGTTTAGTATAGGTACATCAAATATAAAAATTGGTTATAGTGATTCAAATACAAATAATAGAATAACTAATATAAATTCTTTAATAATAGCGAAAGGAGGTGGAGATGGTACAGGTACATATTCATCATCTACATTACCAACTTATTCTACATCTGGATCTGGTACAGTATCATCATTAACAACAATAAGTGGTTCTACAGATAAATATTTAATGTTTACTGCTGGTACAGTATCATTAACTTTAAATAATATAGCATTATGTGATATTCTTGTTGTTGGTGGTGGTGGTAGTGGTGGTGGTCAGAATGGTGGTGGTGGTGGTGGTGGTGCTGTTGTATATATTACTAATGCTACAATTAATTCAGGAACTTATAATGTTGTTGTT
>Ga0214923_10008292_pt1 | contig 11109 bp, 9 predicted proteins | sample LL1510_MetaG_FD_177993 | JGI IMG/M metagenome (GOLD analysis project Ga0214923, IMG submission 177993) | Freshwater microbial communities from Lake Lanier, Atlanta, Georgia, United States - LL-1510 | ecosystem: Environmental > Aquatic > Freshwater > Lake | place: USA: Georgia | collected 2015-10-15 | reverse complement strand
CTGCGCCTGCGCCAGAAAATCCTACCCCTAAAATAGATCCCAATTCTGCTTTATAATTAGATAGATGAGAATTAACAAGTACATAGCCCAAAATAGCGGGTTGAGTCGTCGCGTAATTGATGAATATATAGGCAAGGGCAAAGTATTGGTCAATGGTCGCAATGCCGAGATTGGTCAAATCGTTTCTGACAATGACCTAATTGTTGTTGACGGCCAAGAGCTTAAATCAACACCTAAAATTACTATTCTTTTTAATAAGCCCGTGGGTTATGTCTGTAGCCGCCAAGGGCAGGGTAGTCAAACGATTTATGACATATTGCCGGACAGATATAACAACCTTAAAACTGTCGGTCGTCTAGACAAGCAATCTTCAGGACTACTATTGCTAACTTCTGATGGTGATTTGGCGTATCAGTTAACACATCCCAGTCAGAATAAGACAAAGACCTATGAAATAGTCATAGACAAGCCGCTAGAGCCTTTGCACCAGCAAATGATATCAGATATTGGGATAGAGCTTGAAGATGGCCCTAGTAGGCTATATTTGAGCTCTGAAGACAAAGATAGACATGAATGGGTTGTGCAAATAAGTGAAGGCCGCAATAGGCAAATTAGGCGGACTTTTGAAAAACTAGGCTACAAAGTCATAAAGCTTCACAGAACAGGCTTCGGGCCATATCACATTGGTAATTTAAAACCAGGAGAAACAGAACCGCTTTAAAAGATAGCTATGGTATCACTTAATCTTTTTGTCAATATGCTTATCTCTGTTATAATACATTAATATGGCTAAAAAAGTACCTATTGTGGCAATTGTTGGACGGGCCAATGTTGGCAAGTCTAGTCTTTTTAATGCCATCTTAGACCGCCGCGAAGCGATAGTCGCCAGAGAAGCTGGTACTACTAGGGATAGCATCATGGCAAAAGCCGAGTACAAAAAACAAAACTTTTGGCTCGTTGACACTGCTGGAATTAAAGATCCAGAAGATGAATTTGAATTTACCATCCAAGAACAGATTGCTCAAGCAGCCGACAGCGCCGATGTTATATGGGTGGTAGTAGAAGCAGACACCACTATTACCGAAGATGACAGAAGGGTTGCTAAAATGGCTTTAAAAAGCCAAAAACCAGTATTTTTGGTTATCAATAAAACTGATAAGGCCAAGGGTCAAAACCTCGATTTCTTTCAACGATTGGGCATCAAAAATATCGCCCATACATCTTGCACCCACAAATCTGGCATTGATGAATTACTTAATTTACTAATTGATAATATTCCAAAAGCCAGCATCAAAGAAGATGACAATAGGCTGCGCATAGCGATAGTTGGCAGACCAAATGTCGGCAAATCAAGACTGTTTAACACCTTAGCCAAGAAGCAGCAGGCAATTGTAGCCGATTTGGCGGGTACCACCAGAGATGTGAATCGCACAATTGTCAAATATAAAGGTCGCGAGATAGAGCTACTGGATACCGCCGGCATTCGCCGCAGCGGCAAGATTCAAGTTGGCATAGAACGATTTAGTGTGATTAGGGCATTGGCCGCCATAGAAGAAGCAGATATCTGTTTAACACTAGTGGATGTTAATGAGATGGGCGTACAGCTAGATCAAAAAATTGCTGGCATGGTAAAAGAATCTGGTAAAGGACTGATTATGGTGGTCAGCAAGTGGGACGCCTTACTCGACAAAGATGCTCATACTCGGGATGAATTAGCTGCTAGGCTGTCCCATGATTTCGACTTTGTAGCCTGGGCTCCTCTGATATTCACTAGTTCCGAGACTGGACAAAATGTATCTAAAATATTTGATTTGGCACTAGACATTGACGAGCAGCGCAATAAGCGCATTGCCACACCAGAACTGAATAAATGGCTCAGACAAGCTGTTGACCAACACCCGCCAGCAGGATTAAAAAATCGTAGTCCCAAGCTAAATTACATGGTCCAAGAAGACGATAACCCAACACCGGCTTTCAAGATATTCTGCAGTCATTCTCGCTTTGTGCACTGGAGTTATAAACGCTACCTAGACCGTAAATTACGCGAAACCTATGGCTACAGCGGTACTCCTATACAGCTGTGGTTCATTGAAAAAAGAGTAACGCATAAAGCTGGACAATCGCCGACTCACCCCAATGCTAAAAACAAAGAAATTAAAGTGGACTTCGAACAGAACTAAATATGTCTTGGCTAACACAACGCCCCAATACCGGTGATCCAACTAATTTCTATACAGTTGGTAACAACAAAAACATATTAATTGTGGGGCTTGGCAATCCTGGGAAGGAATACGATTTAACCCGACATAATATTGGTTTTTTGTGTCTAGATGAATTTGTAGAAAATACTGCGGAAATGCAACCATGGATAGCTAAAAAAGATCTTAAATGCCAGGTTAGCATGGGTCAGCTTGGAGAAAATCGCGTAATTGCTATTAAGCCCACAACTTTCATGAATCTCAGCGGTCAGGCAGTCCAAGCAGTGGCCCATTTTTATAAAATCAATAACCAGCAGATAGTAATTGTCCAAGATGAGTTAGATGTCGAATTTGGACAAATCAGAATGCGCATGGGCGGATCCAGCGCTGGCCACAACGGTATCAAATCGGTATCTCAGATAATAGGCGAAAATTATAATCGTATTCGCATCGGCATCGGCCCCAAAAGCCCGGCCGAGATGCCTAGTGAAGACTTTGTATTGCAACAATTCAACAAGGACCAGCGACAACACCTAAAAAACTTAACCAAAGAAGTAACCGCTATTCTCAATGAATACATATTTGGTGGTGAATTACCACACGATACTCGCAAGTTTATAGTCTCCTAAGCAGGCTTTACAGATAGCTATCTGGGTATATCTAGAATATCGGCTTCAATATCTTCTAATTCGCCATGTATGTCATTTAAAGATTGCAGATTATGTCTTAAATCTGCGGCCTTGGACTTATTGCTAAACATCGGTGATTTACTGCCTCTACCGATGAGCTCCTGTATGCACTGATTACCCAATTTAAAAACTATATCTTTTACTAAAGTTACTTGTTGATCCGATACTTCAGGGGTCATTCCTGGCATCACAGCAAGTTCTGATTCATTAAATTGTATGATTCCGGTTTCTTTATTGTGCTCCATAGAAAATAAATATAGCACACTAAATGGATGGAAATATCAAAATAATTAACATTTAATGAAAAAATTAGCGCTGAGTTTATAAATTTGTCTAAATAAAAGAGCCTCCAGAGGGGGTGGGCACCGCTGGAGGCTCATTTATAGGCATAAACGAGTTATGCCCATCCCTTCAACCCACCCCGGTGAAACATCGATGTCTATAACATTGATGACTCGTGTCAATCATCTGACAAGTCAGACAATTACCATTTAGGCTCACATTGATCGGGGACCCCGGGAAAACCTGCGAACAGGCAATCGAGGAATCTAGTTAAAGGGGTTAGTATGTTTTAGAACGTGCCGGCCTAAGCCAACGCACTAGACGATAAGTGGAGGGTAACAACTGATCACTAGTCGTTCTAAAACAGTCTAACGATATTCCTGCTTTACCGAGGTAAAACAGGCATTAGAATTGGGTTGAAATGTACTTGAGCTAAATATACTTATTTAACTCACAGGTTGCTATATTAGCAAATAAATGTTCTTATGTCAATACTAAAAAATATTTCTCATGAATATCAAGAAAATTACCTCTAATAGTACTGATTATCCTGATGTTTTGCGTCAATTAGCCAGTCCGCCAAAGTGTTTGTTCACACAGGGTCAACCACTTAAAGATTTTTTGACATTACCGCGAGTGGCCGTGATTGGCAGCCGTTCAATCACACCATATGGTAAACAAGTAACTGAAGAGTTGTCTGCAGGATTAGCCAAGCAGGGAATTGTGGTGATTAGTGGCCTAGCTTTAGGTGTTGATTCAGTGGCACATCAAGCAGCACTAGAAAATAACGGCAAGTGCATAGCAGTTTTACCAAGCTGCCTAGAAAGAATTGTGCCCCGAACCAATCTATCATTAGCCCACAAAATACTCAAAAACGATGGAACACTCATCAGTGAATATGCCGAAAGCCAACCTACCTACAAGCAAAACTTTGTAGCTCGCAATAGAATAATGGCTGGTCTAGCAGATGCTGTACTTATAACTGAGGCTAGTTTGAAGTCTGGGACTATGCACACAGCCAGATTCGCTTTGGAGCAGGGTATAGATGTCATGGCTGTGCCTGGCAGTATATATAACGCGTCTTCCAAAGGAACCAATAGCCTTATAAAGGCAGGAGCCACAGCTGTGACAGCAATCGAAGATATACTGGCAGTACTTGGCATAAAGCCTAAAAGTTACACTCAAAGAGTGCCCATTGGCAGCAATCAACAGCAGCAAACAGTACTTGATTTGCTGGCCAGTGGACATAGTGACGGCGACGAGATATTACACCTATGTCAACTCCCGGTTAATGACTTCAACAAAGTAATCACCATGCTAGAAATAACCGGCAAAATAAGATCGTTGGGCGGCAATCACTGGGTTATCAGCTGATATCCAAAATGGTTTATTTTATAACGCTATTCTTATTTATATGTTGCAATAATTTGTTATATAAGATTATATAGGTAGCGACACATGGCAAAAAATCTAGTAATTGTTGAAAGTCCGGCGAAAGCCAAGACTATAGAAAAATTTCTCGGCCAAGACTTCATAGTTAGAAGTAGCTTTGGCCATATTCGTGATTTGCCAAAAAAAGGTCTCAATATAGACATTGCCAAAGAATTTGAACCTCATTACGAGATTAGTAGTGACAAGAAAAAAGTAGTCAGCGCCCTGAAAAAAGAAGCTAAAGACAAGACAGTCTGGCTAGCCAGCGACGAGGACCGCGAAGGAGAAGCAATTGCTTGGCATTTATCTAAGGCTTTAGGGCTGGACACCGAAAAAACCAATCGTATTCTGTTTCATGAAATTACCAAATCTGCAATTGACGCCGCCATTAAGAATCCCAAGACTATAGACCTGAAATTGGTTGACGCTCAACAGGCTAGGCGTATTTTAGACAGATTGGTGGGCTATGAACTTTCTCCTGTTTTATGGAGAAAGGTACGCACTGGTTTGAGCGCTGGTAGAGTACAGTCTGTGGCTGTGCGCTTAATTGTCGAAAGAGAACGAGAGATAAGAGACTTTGAAGCTAAAAGTTCCTACAAACTAACTGCCACCTTTTACACCGATAAACACGATATAGCTGCCGAACTAGAAAAAAAATTACCTAGTAAACAAGCAGCCGAGGATTGGCTGAAAGCAGTAATTGGCGCTAACTTCACCGTTGATTCCATACAGCAAAAACCAAGCACCAGAAACCCGTCAGCACCATTTACTACTTCAACGCTTCAACAAGAAGCCTCTAGAAGACTTGGCTTCAGCGTTAGTCAGACAATGACATTAGCTCAGAGGCTCTATGAGGCTGGCCATATTACATATATGCGAACAGATAGCACAACTCTGTCTAATGACGCTTTAAACGCCGCAGAAAGCTTTATAAAGCATGAATATGGCGATAAATACTATCATCGCCGTCAATATCAAACTAAAAACTCTAGTGCTCAGGAAGCACACGAAGCAATTAGGCCGACTGATTTTAATCGCCAAAAAGGTGGTGCCGATGCCACTCAAGCCAAACTTTATGCATTGATTTGGCAGAGAGCCCTAGCTTCACAAATGAGCGCAGCCAAGACAGAACGCACTGAATTAATCATCAAAAACGACAAGCAGCCAGAAAACTTCATTGCCAAGGGAGAAATACTTGAATTTGACGGATTTATGAAAGTCTACGGCGGAGCCAAAGACGACACCATATTGCCGCCTCTACAAATCGGCCAATCATTGGAGGTCAAGCATTTGCTGGCAACAGAGAACTTCACCAAAGCTCCAGCTAGATATTCAGAGGCTATGTTGGTCAAAAAACTAGAAGAACTGGGTATTGGTCGTCCTAGTACCTACGCCCCGACAATTTCGACGATTCAAACTCGTGGTTATGTCGAAAAGTCAGATCTCGAAGGTGAAAAGCGTCAAATCACTGAATTAAAGCTTGAAGGTAAAGAAATTACAGAGAGTAGTGCTGAAAGCACCGTTGGAGCGGATCGCGGGAAACTACTGCCTACCGGCATTGCAGAAGTTGTAACTGATTTTTTGGTCAATAATTTTTCTTCAATAATCGATTATGATTTCACAGCTCAAGTAGAAAGTGAATTTGACGATATTGCAGATGGCAAACAAGCCTGGAACAAAATGATAGCCGATTTCTACAAAGATTTTCACCCGTTGGTTGAAAAATCAGAAAATATATCAAGAGCTGAAGTTGCCCAAGCCAGAGAAATTGGCAAAGACCCGAAAAGTGGCGAACCAATATTTGCTCGTTTTGGGCGATATGGACCAATGTTACAGATGGGCGATAGTGAAGATGAAACCAAAAAACCGAAATTTGCGGGATTGCCCAAAGACACGACTATTGACACTGTCACACTAGATCAAGCACTGGAGATGTTTAAGCTACCCAAAACAATTGGCAAAACTGAAAATGGACAAGATATCAAAGCCAACATTGGTCGTTTTGGACCATACATTCAGATTGATAAAACATATGTTTCCATTAAGCCGCTTGATCCACACACCATAACCGAAGAGCAGGCCAGGGAATTATATGCCGAAAAACTAGCCAAGGATGCCGCAAAAAATATCAATGAATTTGCTAATGGTGTTAAGGTCTTGAATGGGCCGTATGGACCTTACATAACAGATGGTAAAAAGAACGCTCGGATTTCCAAAGATATTGATCCGAAGTCTATAACCGAAGAGCAGGCGACCAAGATTTTGGCTGATGCGCCGGTCAAAAAAGGCTTTCGGCGCCGGTCAAAAAAACCTAAAAAGTAGTCAAATAACAGATTTGTAATATATTAAAACTAATTAGTTGGTAATATTCCTACACCATAGACTACGCAAGCCTGTCAGTTTTGTGCTACAATATAGTATATATCTAATAATATTGACAATTTAATGTTTTAGTACTATAATAACCATTAAAGCAATCAGCAACATAAGGGAAAGAAAGTAATGAATCAAACCGTTAGCGAAGCCCAGCTTAACACCGAATCACAGGTAAAAGACATCCTCGGAACTATTGATCGAGAGAGAGAACAGGAAATTATTGGGCGTCGTTTTGGGTTATTTGATCGTAAAGAAACCCTAGAGCAAATTGGTGAAATGCTTGGCATCACTCGTGAAAGAGTTCGTCAGCTAGAAAAATCAGTACTAATTAAACTCCGACAATCAGCAGAGAAGGGTAATCTACCCCATGTAGCAGCCTTTGAGAAAGAAGTTCTTGGCAAGTTACAGGGCAGTGGAGAAGCCGCCAGAATCAAGGTTCTAACTAATGAACTAACAGGAAATACTGATCGCGAAGAACAATCCCGAATAGCTTTTATGTGTCAGCTCTGCGTCAAGCTTACCTATATCAATGAAGATGATAATCATTACAGCGGTGTAGCGGTGGCCAAAATATACAACGAAAAGCAAATCAAAAAACAACTAACCGACTTAGTAGCTGTAATTAAAGATTTAGGCAAACCTAAAAGCATCGAAGAAATAGCCAAAGCCGCCAATATAGACCAGCCGGTCAAGGCCGCCGCTCTAGCCAGCTTATCCAAGAAACTAGCAACCCTTAACGGGCGATGGGGACTAACTAAATGGCCTCTGGTAAATCCTAAAAATATCCGCGACAAAATATATGTCATACTCAAAGAAAATGGCAAACAGATGCACTTCAATGAAATCGCTGAAGCCATCAAAGAAAGTGATTTCAAGCGTAAAGATGTCACTACTCAAGCCATCCACAACGAACTTATCAAAGATAGCCGCTTCGTGTTAATCGGAAGAGGCATTTATGCACTCAAGGAATGGGGCTATAAAAAAGGCACAGTTGCCGACATGATTACTGAAGTACTTAAAGAGGCCAGTGAGCCTTTGCACCGCGATGAAATCGTTAAAAGAGTGCTCAAGAGTCGCTTCGTCAAAGAAACAACTATTTTATTAAACTTACAGGGTAAAGATCAATTTAAGCGGGTCGCTAAGGCCACCTATACTCTAGAAGAGGAACCAGCCACTAGCGGCCAATAATCCAAAAAACCTGTCATTATGGGTAGTCCAGAAAATACAAAATTTGACTTTGTAGATGATCAGCTGACGGTCAGTGACATGCTTGCAGGTACAATAAATCAACTATTCAAAGACTATGAGAGTTCCATGGTGTCAACAATTTATGAAAACCGACATATTTCTCTTTTGCATCTGAAGAATCACAACCAGCCCCTCGATACAAATGATTATCGCGTGGCCTACGAAAGCGTAGGAGCGCGAGAGTCTGACAACAAAAAAGGTTTGATAATCTCAGGAATTGACATAGAAAAAGAAGAAACTGAAGATATATCTGACAGGTTCTACCCTAGAAAAAATGCTATCAGACATTATTATTTGGAGAAAATAAGCGATAATACTGAAACAGACGGCCAGGGGACTAATCAAGAGTTTTTAACCCCCTTAGGTCAGCTAGAAAAGCTGATAGGCGAATTACTTGTTGACAATTATGCCGTTCGCCGTGAACACCGCTATTTTGGCAGTATAACGGGCAAAAGCCCACTACTAGCTGGAAAAATATTCGACCGATCGACTTATGATGAATATGAAGATAATTTACAAACTTTTTTTGAAGACATGCTTGAAACAAAAAATTTACAACCCGAAAAAGCAAGTGGCTATGGCAGTTTTCATCAGATAAAGAACTTGACTCGTAACATCGTAAAGCCAGATAGATAAATATTTAGCGTTATAATTGACTTTTTAGCATTTATGTAGTAATGTATTGTTAATATGAGTTCACAAAATAAAGCAAACCCTAGTGCTGGTTTGTCTGAAATTACTGACAAAACATGGGCCGACTCACAGTCTGGTGTTTTTCTAGAAACTGACATTAAGATAACTGAACTAGAGAAATACACCAATCTATATCAGCAAGCATTAAAAGGAAGAGTCAGAGCAGGGGAGACCTCTGTTGATGATAAAGCTTTTATCGAATTGATCGAAGGCCACACCAGACAAAAAGCAGACGCTGTTCTTGAGGATGTCATCGATGCAACAAAGAATGCTCCATACGAGGAAATACCTCTACAAAGAGATATATTAGAAGAAGAAATTGGCCGTTTATCGCTGGAGCTGGCCGACACACAGGTTAGAGTTGAAGCTAAAATAGAATCTATTGAGACCACCAAAGCTGATGCAATCAGAATCCTACCAGAACTAGAAGATGAAGCAGAAGAACTAGCTAAAAAATTAAGCAAGGAAATTACTCAGTCAGATAGAGAAATAGTCAATCAAGAGCTCAAGTATGTTAAAAAAGAGCTAGAAGAACTAGAGACTTTGGAAGATATAACCTCCAGAGCATGGCCAGTTCCTAAATTGATTAAAGCAGCCAGAGATTATAAAGAAGCTAAAAAAATAGAAAAAAGAGAAGCTAAAAAAGCCGAGAGAGCTAAAAAAGCCGAAAATCAAGATATTCCAAAGCAAGCAGCTCAAACGAAGCCAGAAAAAGCAAAAAAAACTGAGCAGACTGAATCTGAAAAACCTAAAAGTCAAGAAACTAGAACTTATATCAAAGATGCTAGTAAAACCTTGGCTGAGTGGCTAACTGAAGAGCCAGGAACAGCATTTTCTTTCAAAGAACTGGCAGAGGCGGTTTATGGAGATGTCGAGAACATCAACACCAAGACATCTGTTGTCAGGACCTTAATTAATAATTATCTTGATGGTAAAAATCTATCAATGAGCCAAGTAATAGATGACAGTAACCTGGTATTGCAGATGGGCTGGCGACAAAGTATCGATAAAGATACCAAACAAGTAACAGGCCGAAAAGTCCGAGTACTTCGAGCCATTACACTACAACAAGAGGCCGAAAACTTCGGTAAAAATGAAGCAACAGAAGATTACGCATTTAGTGACTGGGAAAACCTGAATGACTCCAAAGCTATCAAGGAAAAATTAAGTAAGTCAGAAGAACCAATCGATTTACAAGATGGCGATACAATTGATTTACAGCCAGAAAAAGGTTCAGACTCAGCTGAATTTAGATGGCAAAATGAGTTCCAGGAAGCAGTCAATGATGTGATTAGTAGATTATCGTCTGAAGGCGTATTAATTGATCAGCCTATAGTGCGAAAAGTCTTAAGACAAATTAGTGGCTCTAGTATAGCTGGTACAAAAACTTCAATAGAACGCGGCATCAAGAATAAGATTATTACCAAAAATCAGTCAGGCATCAATGCCGAATTACATCCTTGGCAAGTTGTAGCACTAGCTCTACAAAATACCAACGGCAAAGTGCTTAGTAATCGACGCTGGAATCGCACAGCGATTGATATGATCAAGCAGAGCGTTGATCAATTCTTCAAAGACCAAAAATAAATATTTTTCTTTAAAGAACAAAAAACGAACATTTTTTATAGCCAGTGGGGCAAAAAAGAATCGTTAATTTGTGGCGCAGGTTAGCGTACGGCAGGATGATAGGGATTCAAAAAAAATTTAAAAAAATATATCAGAAAATAGAGCCAGAAACATAGGCAGAGGAGCACCAATTCAGCCATAGACACAATGTCGCACAATGTATATTTTGCGACATTATTATATAGCTTATAGATGATAACTGATACCCCTGTTATAGGGGAGTGTTTTTGGTATTGTTCGTTTTTTTGCGTCACTCAGACGCTAGCCTACTACAAAGCATGTGGATCTGATGGCTTTTACGACAGTCTTATATTGGCCTAGCGTCTGGCCGTGATTTATAACACAATTTGACTTTTCCACAGTTTTGTCGTGAAAATATACCTTTTTTAGTGTTTTATTCACATTTTTAGCTTTCCCCTGCTTTTTCCTGATTTCACGCAAATATTTGACTTTTCACGATTTTTTTATTCAAATATATATTTTTATATATAATTTTAACTCAAGTACTGAACAAAAAACGAACTAGAGGGGCAGCAAGACAGGGGGCTTACTGATAATAAGCTCGT
>Ga0214923_10008291_pt1 | contig 11113 bp, 8 predicted proteins | sample LL1510_MetaG_FD_177993 | JGI IMG/M metagenome (GOLD analysis project Ga0214923, IMG submission 177993) | Freshwater microbial communities from Lake Lanier, Atlanta, Georgia, United States - LL-1510 | ecosystem: Environmental > Aquatic > Freshwater > Lake | place: USA: Georgia | collected 2015-10-15 | reverse complement strand
TTGGGTACGCTGTTGCAGGCCTTTGAGGCCCAGCATTACCCGATGGCCTGATCCATGTGCTGATCCGCGCGTCAGACCGAATCGCCGCTTGAAGGCACAACCGCAGGTCGGTTGACCAGCACGATGCCAATGGCCACGCCCAGCAAGGCCACCACCACGCTGAGCGACCAGGGTTCGCCCAGCCACAGGTGGGCCACCACCAGGGCAAACAGGGGCGAGAAAAACGAGAACGCGCTGACCCGGGTGGCTGGGTAGCGGCCGAGCAGCCACATCCAGATCAGGATGGTCACAAAGGCGCCCAATACGCTTTGGATGGCCAGCGAGCCCCAGGCCCAGGTGGGCATGGCCCAGTTCCAGGGCTCGTCCATGGCCAGCGAGATGAAGGGCAAGATCAAGGCGCTGCCGCCAATTTGGTAGAGCAGCATTTTTTCGGCCCCCACCTGGCCCAGCCGGGTCGAGCGGATGACCACCGTGGTCAAGCCCCACAGGGCACCGGCCATCAGGCCGAGCAGGTCGCCGCGCCACTGCATGGGGTGGTCGGCGCGGCTGCTCCAGCCGTCTTGCAGGGCAAAACCCACCGAACCAAAAGCCAGCAGCAAGCCCAGCCACTGCACCGGGCGCAGCCGCTCGGCGGCCACCCGCAAGGGCACGCAGGCGGCCACCCAAAACGGTGCGGTGTATAAAAAAATGGTCAGGCGCGAGGCACTGGTGTCGCGCAGGCCCAGGTAAATGCAGGCGAACTCAAAGGCGAACAGCAAGGCGGCGAGCAAGCCGCTGGGGCCGCTGCCGTCGCGCTGCCACAGCGCAATGCCGCGCCAGCGGCACCACAGCAACAGGCAAATGGTGGCGCCCATCAATCTCAGCGCGGCCTGGAACACGGGCGCCACCTCGGGCAGGGTTTGCTTGATCAACACCTGTTGAAAGCCCCATATGAAGCAGCAGCCCAATAGCAAGCCGATGGCCAATGGGTCAAGAGCGGAGCGGCGAGTGGACATGGTGTTTGGCGGGTTGGGACACCGTTGCGCAAGCCAGGCTCAAGGGGGGCGGCCGGGCCGGGCTGCGGTGGGTGCGCTCATTGTGCCTGGCGGCATTCCCGCTGCGGCGGCGATCCAGTCGCCGCACTACACTTATAGGCCACAGCGACCCACAAAGGCCAGAAGTGAATACAGAAACCATGCGATTTGGAAGCGGTCAGGCGGTCAAGCGCCTGGAAGATGATTTATTGCTCAAAGGCCAAGGCCTGTACACCGATGATGCCCAAATCGTGGGCGTGCAGCACATCTGTTTTGTGCGCTCGGTGTATCCGCATGCCTTGTTGCGCAGTGTGGATGTGTCGCAAGCGCGTGGCATGGCCGGTGTGTCGCTGGTGGTCACTGGGGCAGATTTGGCGCGAGCAGGCATCAAGCCTTTGCCCAAGGCGGCCGGTTTCAAGCGGGCCGACGGCTCGCCACCGGCCAGCCCATCGCGCCATTTGATGGCCCATGAGCGGGTGCGCTTTGTGGGTGAAGTGGTGGCCGCCGTGGTGGCCGACACGCCTGAGCATGCGCGCAATGCGGCCGAAGCCGTCGTGGTCGATTACCAAGAGTTGCCCCATGCCACCAGCCTGCCCGCTGCCTTGGCCAAAGATGCGCCGCGCTTGTGTGAGGAAATACCCGACAACATCTTGGCCGAAACCCGTTACGGGGATGCCCAGGCCGCGCAACAAGCCTTTGACCAAGCCGCCCATGTGGTGAAGCTGGACATCCACAACCAGCGCTTGGCGGCGCTCACCATTGAGCCGCGCAGTGTCTTGGCCTATATCGACCAAGGCCGCTTGACCCTGCGCATGAGCAGCCAAATGCCCAGCGGTGTGCGCACCCTGGTCAGCGAATTGCTGGGCCTGCCAAAAGAAAAGGTGCGGGTCTTGGTGGGTGATGTGGGCGGCGGTTTTGGCATGAAAACCGGCATGTACCCCGAAGACGGCATGGTCGCTTATTGCTGTCATGTGTTGCAGCAACCGGTGAAATGGGTGGCCGAGCGGGGCGAGGACTTTTTGAGCTCCACCCACGGGCGCGACATTGCCTGCCACGCCGAGATGGCGCTGGCCGCCGACGGCCAAATTTTGGCCTTGCGCATCGACACCTTGGCCAATGTGGGCGCTTATCCGGCCCCCACCGGTGTGGCCATTCAGGTGATGATTGGCCCCTGGGTGCAAACCAGCGTGTATGACATCCAAACCATTGATTTTCATTTCACCGCGGTGATGACCCATACCGCCACCATGGGCGCTTACCGGGGCGCGGGCCGTCCCGAGGCCATCTTCAACATGGAGCGATTGATGGACGAAGCGGCACGCCAAACCGGTATGGACCGAGTGGCCTTGCGCCGGCGCAACATGATCGCACCCAGCCAAATGCCCTACAAAAACGCCATGGGCCAAATCTATGATGTGGGCGCGTTTGAGCAGGTCATGGACAAAGGCCTGGCCTTGGCGCAGTGGGATGGTTTTGCAAAGCGTGAAGCCGCGTCAAAAGCGCGTGGCAAATGGCGCGGCCTGGGGCTGGCCACTTTTCTGGAATGGACCGGCGGCAACGCCTTGGAGGAAAACGTCACGGTCACCATCGCGGCCGATGGCGTGATCGAGGTGTTCAGCGCGGTCGCCCCCATGGGCCAGGGCATAGCCACTTCACTGGCGCAATTGGTGGTCGACGTGTTTGGTGTGCCCCTGTCGCAAGTGCGCATCGTGCTGGGAGATACCGATCGCGGTGATGGATTTGGCAGTGCGGGCTCGCGCTCGCTGTTCACCGGCGGCTCGGCGGTGGCCCAGGGCTCGCAGCGCAGCTTGGACAAGGCGCGCGAACTTGCCGCCCAATCGCTGGAGGTTTCGGGGGCCGATTTGTTGTACCAAGCCGGTCGCTTTCAAGTCAAGGGCACCGATCTGGGTTTGAGTTTGGGCGAATTGGCCCAGCGCCAACCCGACGGCCGCATCCATTTGGCCTCGACCACCAAGGTCAGCGGCCCCACCTGGCCCAATGGGTGCCATGTGTGCGAGGTGGAGGTCGACCCCCACACCGGCAGCGTGGACCTGGTGGCCTACAGCTCGGTCAACGATGTGGGCCGTGTGGTCAACCCCACCATTGTGCGCGGCCAACTCGACGGTGGCGCCGTGCAAGGCATTGGCCAAGCCCTTTGCGAACAAATGACCTATGACCATGAAACCGGGCAGTTGCTCACCGGCAGTTTGATGGACTATGCCGTGCCCCATGCCGACATCATGCGGGTGGATTTTGTGACCCAAATGGACGAATCGGTACCTTGCAAAAACAACCCCATGGGCGTCAAAGGCGTGGGCGAGTTGGGCACGATTGGGGCCACCCCCGCAGTGGTCAATGCGGTGGCCGATGCCTTGGCCCGCAACGGCCACGCGGCCAAGGCCGTGCATTTGCAAATGCCGCTGACACCATCCCGCTTGTGGACCTTGCTCAACGCCTGAGCCCGCCACCACAGAGCTGATGCCCGCACCGATGCGCCGGCGCGAATTTCACCGCTGGGCCCAGGCCCAAGCTTTGGCCATGGCCCTGGCACCCTGGCAACAGCTGTTGGGGCAAACCAGTGGGCCAGAACGGCGCTGGCGCGACGATCCTTTTGTGTTGGGAGTGGCCAGCGGCCAGCCGCGTGCCGACTCGGTGGTGTTGTGGACGCGTTTGCTCATTGGCCCGCAAGACCGCTTGGTCACGGGTTTGGACCCGGCGCAGGTCACGTGTGAAGTGTTTGCCGATGAGGCATTGCGCCAACGTGTGTGGCACAGCGAAATCACCACCGATGAACAGCGCGGGCACAGCGTGCATGCCATCGCACAGGGTTTGGCCGCAGACCGCCCTTATTGGTACCGGTTTCGCTGCGGCGATGCCACCAGCCCCACCGGGCGCACCCGCACCGCCCCGCACGCGCAGGCCGACGTGCGTCGTTTGCGCCTGGCTTTGGCCTCTTGTCAGCACTATGAACAAGGTGAGTTTGTGGCCCATGCCGACATCGCCCGCCAAGCGCTGGATTTGGTGGTGTTTGTCGGTGACTACATCTACGAAAGCAGCAACCCGCGCACCGCCGTGCGCAAACACACTGGGGCAGAACCCAAAACCCTGGACGAGTACCGCCAGCGCTATGCCTTGTACAAGTCGGACCCGCATTTGCAAGCCGCGCATGCCGCCCACCCCTGGTTGTTGATGTGGGACGACCACGAGGTGGTCAACGACTACGCCAACGACCGCGATCCGCGCAACACACCCTTGGCCGTATTCATGCAACGCCGCGCCGCCGCCTACCAGGCTTATTTTGAGCACCAGCCCCTGGCCATCGGCCCGGACCTTGCCAGCCCGTGGGGGGCCAGCATGCGCTTGCACGACAAATGGTCATGGGGTTGCTTGGCCGATATATGGACCTTGGACTGCCGCCAGTACCGCAGCCCCCAGGCCTGCCCCGACCCCAACCGTGGCGGTGGCCGCGTGGTCACGCAATGCGCTGAACTTGAGGAGACCAATCGCACCATGCTGGGCAGTGCCCAGGAGGCCTGGTTGTATGAGGGCTTGCGCCAGTCCACCGCCACCTGGAAGGTGTTGGCCCAGAGCACCCTAATGTGTCCGACATCGGTGAACACGCTGTTGGGCCGGGCCACCTACACCGATGCCTGGGACGGCTACCCGCAGGCGCGCCGGCGTTTGTTGCAAACCCTGGCCGATGGCGGCATCAGCGATGTGTTGACCTTGGGCGGCGATGTGCACATGAACGTGGCCGCGCGGTTGCGCTTGCAAGCCAATGACGAGGGCTCGCCCGTGTTGGCCAGCGAGTTTGTCACCACTTCCATCACCTCCAGGGGTTTAAGCGAAAGCGTGCTCAATGCCGCACGCACGGCCAACCCCGACTTGGTTTACGCCCGTGCCGACGAGCGCGGTTACGCCTTGCTGGACATCCAAGCGCAGGCGGCCACTTGCGAATTTCGCAGCACCCCTTACCCTGCCGGTAGCCGTCAAGATTTGAGCCTGCAAGCGCGCTTTCAGGTCGAGCGCGGCCGCGCAGGCCCGCTCAAACTGTGATTTTTGCCAACGCCGCTTGGCTGGCGCGCACCACCGCCTGGCGCAGCCAGCGGTGGGGGCCGGGTTGGCGCAAGCGCTTGCGCCACACCATGTCCACATGCACCGTGGGCACCTGAAACGGCAAGGGCTTGATCACCAATTGGTCGAACACACCGGTCACGCTCAAAAAGTGCTGCGGCAGCACCGTGAGCAAATTGGAATGCGCCACCACTTGACCTGCGGTGAAAAACTGGTTCACGGTTAACACCACACGCCGCTCACGCCCCAGGCTGGCCAGTGCTTCGTCGATGAAACCAAAGGGGCGTCCGGAAAAACTCACCAGCAAATGGCGGGCTTGGCAAAATCCATCCACGTCCAGCGGGTCTGCGGCCAAGGGGTGGTTTTGGCGCATCACGCAAACGTATTCTCCGTCGAACAAGCGCTGGTGCTCCAGGGCATGCCCGCCCTCGGACGGGGTGGGTGCATGGAGTTCGGCCAAAAGCGCTGGAAAGTAGCCAATCGCCACATCGGCCTGCTCTTGGACCAACAAACTGCTGGGATTGCGGGTGCTCAGTGGCACGATGCGCATGGACACCCCGGGGGCTTCACGCTCCAAGATGTCGACCAAGCCGGGCATCAACTCGGCGGCGGTGGCGTCGGCCATGGCCAATACGAAGGTGGCATTGCCTTGGGCGGGCTCGAACTCGCCGGGGTTGAGGCCTTGCTCCAGCTGCGACAAGGCCGTGCGCACCAGCGGCCACAAGGCCAGAGCACGGGGCGTGGGGGTCAGACCTTGGCCGTCGCGGCGCATCAAGTCCTCCCCCAATCGGTCGCGCAAGCGGCGCATGGCATTGCTCACTGCGGGTTGGGTCAGGGCCATTTTTTGGGCCGCTCGGGTCAGGCTGCGCTCGGCCATCACCTCGTCAAAAATGCGCAGCAGGTTCAGATCAAGGGTGCGAAAGTTGACTTGATTCATAATTTTTGTGAATGTATCACATGCTTAATCATCACTTGTAATAAATCAGGGATAACCCTAATATCTCCCCATCAGCCACAATTTTTCTCCTCGAAAGGGAATTGACCATGACCACCTTTGTCCACATTGATTACGCCAAAACCCACCCTGGTGTGGAGCGCGCATTGCGCGTGGCCGGTAAGTTCAAGGGCTTTACCGCCCGTTTGTCGCAAGAGCGCGGCTTGGCCGCCTTGTTGCGATGGTCGGTGGCGGCCGCTTTGTTGGTGGCTGCCTTGCAAGCCATTGACAGCTTGAGCGAAAACCATTGGATGCTGGCCTGGTTGGCCATGTGGCTGGTGGCTTTGTCGGCATTGGGCTTTTTTGCCCGCCCCATGCCCCACAAGCCCTGGGCTGAGCGCTTGGCGGCCTGGAACCTGCGCCGCAAGCAGGCCGAGGCCGATCGCCGTTTATGGGCCCTGGCCCAGGTGGATCCGCGCATCATGGCGGAATTGCAAGCGGCGGTGACCCGCGCCAAAGGCTGATTCACGCTTTTCCGGGGTTGCTGTGCGGCCCCCCCCAAAAAGCCGTTGCTGGCAACGGCTTTTTACCTGCCCGCTGAAAGGGGCATCAAGGGCCAGTGCATCAGGCGTGCAAACGCTTCTCGATCGCGGCTTTGGTGTGGGGCAAGGCCTTTGGCAGCTTGTGTGAAAGCTGACTGAACAACTCTTCGTGCAGTTTGAGTTCCTCAACCCAAGCGTCTTTGTCGATGTGGGTCACGGTGCGGAACTGCTCTGGGGTGAAGTTCAGGCCGGTCCAGGTGATTTCCTCGAACGCCGGGCTGACACCAAACACGTGTTCTTGCCCGCTGGCTTTTTCTTCGATGCGATCGATCATCCACTTCAAGACGCGCATGTTTTCGCCGTAGCCGGGCCAGACAAACTTGCCGTCATCGCCTTTGCGGAACCAGTTGACACAGTAAATGGCGGGTAACTTGGCCCCGCTGGCGGCCAATTGGTGGCCCATGTCCAACCAGTGTTGAAAGTATTCGCTCATGTTGTAGCCCGTGAAAGGCAGCATGGCGAACGGGTCGCGGCGCACCACACCTTGTTGGCCCGCGGCGGCGGCGGTGGTCTCCGAGCCCATGGTGGCGGCCATGTACACGCCCTCCACCCAGTTGCGGGCTTCGGTGACCAGGGGCACGGTGGTCGAGCGGCGACCGCCAAAGATGAAAGCGTCGATCACCACGCCAGCCGGGTCGTCCCAGGCGCTGTCGAGTGCCGGGTTGTTGGTCGCGGCCACGGTGAAGCGGGCATTGGGGTGGGCGGCTTTGGCGCCGGTTTCTTGGGCGATGGCAGGCGTCCAGTCCTTGCCCTGCCAGTCGATGCAATGCGTTGGCGCATCACCCATGCCTTCCCACCACACATCGCCGTCGTCGGTCAACGCGACATTGGTGAAGATCACGTCCTTGTCCAGGCTGGCCATGCAGTTGGGGTTGGTCAAGGTGTTGGTCCCCGGGGCCACGCCAAAGTAGCCGGCCTCCGGGTTGATGGCGCGCAGTTTGCCGACGGCACTGGGCTTGATCCAGGCGATGTCGTCGCCGATGGTGGTCACCTTCCAGCCGTCAAAGCCCTTGGGCGGAATCAACATGGCGAAATTGGTTTTGCCACAGGCGCTGGGGAAGGCCGCCGCCACGTGGTACTTTTTGCCTTGCGGATTGGTCACGCCCAAGATCAGCATGTGTTCTGCCAACCAGCCCTGCTCTCGGCCCATATTGGAGGCGATGCGCAGGGCAAAGCATTTTTTACCCAACAGGGCATTGCCGCCATAGCCCGAGCCATAGGACCAAATTTCGCGGGATTTGGGAAAGTGAACGATGTATTTGGTTTTGTTGCACGGCCAGGCCACATCTTTTTCGCCGGCTTGCAAGGGTGCGCCCACGGTGTGCACGCAGGGCACGAATTCGCCGTCAGTGCCTAGCACGTCATACACGGCTCGGCCCATGCGGGTCATGATCTTCATGTTGACCGCCACATATGGGCTGTCCGACAGTTCAATGCCCACGTGGGCGATGGGGCTGCCCAAGGGGCCCATGCTGAAGGGCACTACGTACAGGGTGCGGCCCTTCATGCAACCGTCAAACAAGCCATGCAAGATACCTCTCATTTCGGCGGGTGCGATCCAGTTGTTGGTTGGGCCAGCGTCTTCTTGGTGGTCGGTGCAAATGAAGGTGCGGTCTTCCACCCGCGCCACATCGCTGGGGTCGGACTTGGCCAAGAACGAATTGGGCCGCTTGGCAGGGTTCAACCGCTGGAAGGTGCCCGCATCCACCAATTGCTGGCACAGGGTGTCGTATTCGGCCTGACTGCCGTCGCACCAGTGAATGGCGCTGGGTTTGCAAAGGGCGGCGATTTCGCTCACCCAGGCCACCAATGTGGCGTGCTGGACAAAGGGGGGGGCATTCAAGCCCAGGCCCGGTGTGTAGGGTGCGTTCATGTGTGCTCCGTCGAAGGTTGTTTCAGGTCAGCCAACGAACCGCACAGCGGGTTTGTTTGGGCTGACCTCAAGCAACCCCCAGGTCGCAAGGTGACCACCCCGGGGCAACAGGTGGGGGCGATTCTAGGCAGGCGCTTGACAGCATGCCCGACACTATCATGCAAAAAATGCATAACCTTATGTGTTCCCATGGCATGGCGGCTTTGCCTGGCGAAATTGGGGGTCTCGCGGTCGGCGAGGGGTGAAAAAAAGCCCCGCGCTGCGGGGCCGTTGATCGGTGCGGGAGACACTCAGGCCATGAATACCGCTATGAAGGCGAGGAGGAAAATCAGCACACCGCCGGCAACGGGCAACACAATGGGCATCAAGGGAACAATGCCCTCGACCACATCCTCAGGTGCGTCAGCTTGGTGATGGGGTTGGGCGTGTGGGTCAGACATGGTTATTCCAAGTTGCCAAAGTTGAGATATTTTAAACCAAGGCGTGCGCCGCCACCACGCGCAACACTTCTTGGCCGTAGGCCTGGAGTTTTTTCTGGCCGATGCCGCTGATGTCTTGCAAGGCTTCCAAACTGGAGGGTGCCAAAAGGGCGATGGCGTGCAGTGTGGCATCGTGAAAAATCACATAAGCAGGCAAATTGTGGGTGCGTGCCACTTCGGCTCGCCAGGCTTTGAGCGCCTGCAAACGTGCTTGGCCGAGCGCATCCAGCGCGGGCAAACCTGGCGCAGTCTCGGGTCGGCGGGGTTTGCGATCAATGGCGCGTTCGTGGCTGTGGCGCAAGGTCACGCGGTGGGTGCCTTTGAGGATGGCGCGTGAGGCATCGGTCAAATACAAGGTGTTGTAGGCCTGGGCATCCACCCCTATCGCCTCGGTGGCCACGAGTTGGCGCAGCACGCTGCGCAATTGGGCCTCGCTGTAGCCTTGTCCCACGCCAAAGCAACTCAGGTCCTGGTGGCCATGTTGCAAAACCTTTTCGGTGCGTTTGCCGCGCACGATGTCCAGGGTGTGGGCAACGCCAAACTGCATGCCCGAGTGTTGCTGCACGCGGTAGACGGTGGAGAGCAGCATGCGCGCAGCCTCTGTGGCATCCCAGGTGTCGGGCGGTGATAAGCAGTTGTCGCAGTTGCCGCAGCGCAGGCGGGGATTAGCCCCTTTTTCGGGCGCATAGGACTCGCCGAAATAGGCCAGCAACCGCACGCGACGGCAATCGGTGGCCTCGGCCAAGGCCAACAGGGCATCGAGTTTGCCGCGCATGATTTGTTTGTGCGCTTCCCCAGCGGGGCTTTCGTCGATCATGCGGCGCTGGTTGACCACGTCTTGCAGGCCGTAGCTCATCCAGGCCTGGGCGGGCAGGCCATCGCGCCCGGCGCGGCCGGTCTCTTGGTAATAGCCTTCGATGTTTTTGGGCATGTCCATGTGCGCCACAAATCGCACATCGGGTTTGTCGATGCCCATGCCAAAGGCAATGGTGGCCACCATCACCATGCCTTCTTCGCGCAAAAACCGGTCTTGGTGCTGTTGCCGGGTGCTGGCATCCATGCCCGCGTGGTAGGGCAAGGCCAGCAAGCCGTGTTGCACCAGGGCTTGCGCCACTTCTTCCACCCGCTTGCGCGATTGGCAGTACACAATGCCGCTGTCGCTGCCATCTGGGCCGGTGTGTTCGCGCTGAATGAAGCGTAGCAATTGCGTCAGGGGCTCCTTTTTTTCCACAATGGTGTAGCGGATATTGGGCCGGTCAAAGCTGCTGACAAACAAACGCGCATCTGCCAGTTGCAAACGCTCGACAATGTCGGCGCGCGTCAGTTCGTCGGCGGTGGCCGTCAAAGCCACCCTCGGAACGCCCGCAAAACGCTCGTGCAACACGGTCAAACCCCGGTACTCGGGTCGGAAGTCGTGGCCCCATTGGCTGACGCAATGGGCCTCGTCGATGGCGAACAATCCCAGCAAGCCGCGCGCCAGCATTTGTTCCAGCAAGGCCAAAAAGCGCGGGGTGGTGACCCGCTCGGGGGCGGCATAGAGCAGGGTGATGTCGCCTTGCAGCAAGCGCTGTTCCACCGCATGGGCTTGCTCAGTGCTCAAGGTTGAGTTGAGCAACGCGGCGCTCACGCCCAGTTCTTGCAACGCCCCCACCTGGTCGTGCATCAAGGCAATCAGGGGCGAGATCACCACGGCCACACCCATGCCCGCGCGCTGGCGCGCGATCGCCGGTATTTGGTAGCACAGCGATTTGCCGCCGCCTGTGGGCATCAGCACCAAAGCATCGCCCCCTTGGCTGACATGACCCATGATGTCGGCTTGCGGTCCGCGAAATTGGCTGTAGCCAAACACCTCGCGCAACAAAGCATGCAAGGCTTTCGCGTCCAGCGCAGGGTGGCTGGTTGCGCTTACATCTGCACCCACGGCAACCCTTCATGACGCCAGCCATTGATGCTGGAGCGTTGAAAGCGTGCGTCCAAGTCCCCTTCAAACCCATGCACCACATGCGAGACGTCGGTGAAACCGTCGGCTTCCAAGGCCAGGCCCGCATCCAGGGTGCGCTGTCCGCTGCGGCACAGCAGCACCAGCGGGCGGGTCTTGTCGCCCGCTTCGGCCAAGACCTGGGCACAAAACTGGGGCA
>Ga0214923_10008289_pt1 | contig 11117 bp, 10 predicted proteins | sample LL1510_MetaG_FD_177993 | JGI IMG/M metagenome (GOLD analysis project Ga0214923, IMG submission 177993) | Freshwater microbial communities from Lake Lanier, Atlanta, Georgia, United States - LL-1510 | ecosystem: Environmental > Aquatic > Freshwater > Lake | place: USA: Georgia | collected... | reverse complement strand
TTTGTAATAAAAATTGATAATTATATAAAATAATATTATATTACATTATTATTATGGACAATACAATAAGCGGTATTATAAATTCAGTAAGTGGTGCTATATTTAATATGGAACCAACTAATATAGAATCAACTAATATGGAACCAACTAATATAGAATCAACTAATATAGAATCAACTAATATGGAATTAACTAATATACAATCAACTAATATGGAACCAACTAATATAGAATCAACTAATATAGAATCAACTAATATACAATCAACTAATATGGAATCAACTAATATGGAATCAACTAATATAGAATCAACTAATATAGAATCAACTAATATGAATTTAAATAATTATAGTACTAATATTACTAAATATTATAATGAAATCATTATAATTATGCAAAATAATATTAATGATTTAAATACATATGATACAACTAAAATTATTAATACATATTGTAAAGCTTATTTACAAATATTAATTTCAAATTTACTAAGACACATTAATATATATGTAGATGATTCAATAAATAATTATAAATTTCAACACTATATAATATTATTTAATTTTATTTATAAACTTATACATGAAATAAAAAAACAAAAAAATATAACCATTGATTATTCAATTGAATTATTAGAAAAAACATCATATTTAATTAAAGGTGTGCAATATCTTAATAAACATAAAAATAATTTTATAAATACTTTAAATATTACAGATTATAATGAATTATTAAAAAAAACGGCAATGTATGGAACTTTACCAACATTTTTATTTTGGTTAAATACAATTAAAAAAAATAATATATCTAATATAAATAATATTTTTATAACAGCTATTAATAATTCAGATGAAAGAATTTATAAATATTTATTAACAAATAATTTTATAAATAAAATTAACTTTTTCAATAACAATGAACATGTAAAATATTTATTAGTAAATTTATTAACATGTAATAATATACCACGTAAATATAAATTAAAAAGACTAAAATATTTATATACTTATGTAGATTTTAAAGAATATTATTATTATATGATTGAAATATATCCAACTATAAATATTGTAGTTGATTTAACAAAATATTATTATACTAGTGAATTAGATTTTTATATGATACGAAAAATAATATTAATGTATGAATCAGCTAATTATGATAGATTAAAAGACTGTCAATTAATATATAATTTATTAAAAACATCAAATGAAAAAAATATATTTGCATTATTGTATAATTTAAAAGGAATTTATCATAAAAATAATAATTTTAGTACAGTATCATCTTATTATAATATTTTAGATGAGTATTATTCAGAAATAATAGAATTATTAGAAAAAATTAATTATACATATAATAATAATATACGTCAAGATATAATAAATTATTTATATATTAATAGATATTTTAATAAATATTTAAATAGTAATGCATATTATTCATTTTATCATGTAAATATTTATATATACACTCGTTTTTATGTTCCATTAGTAGATAATCCAAATATAAATTATATTATTCAATTAAATAAGTGCTTACATTATTTAAGAATGTTTATTAGAAAAAAAAATAAAAATAAAGTTAATAATTTTAAAATAAATTTTAATCCAATAATAAATGAATTAATTAATTTTGAACCTAATAATAAAATTAAAGTTTTAAATAATGGTTCTATTAATTATAATTTAAATAAATTAGCATTTAATCATAATGTACCAAGACATTTATTTCCAAATGAAATTAATATTTATAATAATTTTTTAATTAAACAAAAAGCAGATGGAATATTAATTAATAATTTACCATTAAATATTTATCCTTTTAATGAAGATCTTGAAAATTATGAAATAAAAGCAGAATATATTGAAGAATTAGATTTATATTTAATTTTTGATATTAATATTCCAAAATTAAATATAGAAGAACGATATAAAGCATTAAGAAATATGCATCCATATACAAAAAATACTAATATAAATATTATTAATAATATTACTGAACTAAATTATCAAATTATAGAAGAATCAAAAATATTATCAAAATTTATTACAGAGAAAACTAATAGTAAAGAACAATATAATAGTAAAGAACAATATAATAGTAAATGGTATCCAAAAGCATCGTGGAAAGTAAATAGTAATAATAACCAATTTATTACAGATATTATTGATATTATTAATGAAAATAAAAAAATAGTATCATGTCTTTTTAATTGTGATGGATTAATATTAACACCGTTAAATGGATTGCGAGAAATAAAAATTAAACCTAAATCTTTAATGACAATAGATTTATATTATGATGGTAATCAATGGATAGATAGAGACAATAAAAGTTGGAATGATATTATAATTAATACAGAATTACCCCCAGTTAAAAATAAAATATATAGGTGTTATCCTATAAAATCATTACCTTTACAATACGAATATAGAGAAATTAGATATGATAAAAAAAAACCAAATCCTTATAAAATAGTTGATATGATAACCTGTTTATATTTATTAAATTGGAATGAAAGTAAAAATTTTTATTATAAACATTGTAAAAAAATAATAGATAATAATTTAATTAAAATATTAAATGATCAAAAAGACTATTTTATGCAAACATTAAATACAATAAAACCACAATATAATATGACATGGTTAGATTTAGGTTGTGGAAAATGTAAATTTTTTGAATTAATTAATATGGTATATAAACCTAAAAAATATTTAGGAATCGAATTTGATAGTAATTATTTAGCAAATGCATTAAAATATCAAGATGAAAACCCTAATATACTTGAATTATATAATATTAATTTGAAAAATGTTTGGGTATCTGATAAATCTAAATGGAATACATTTGATTATTCAGTAAAAGTAAATTATATTTTTGCTAATTTTAGTTTGATGCATTTTAATACTGATATTTTTTGGGAAGAATTAAATAAAATAGTTATACAAGGAACTAAATTTATATTTAATTTGGTAAAAGAAAATGTATCATGGAAATATAATAATTCTATATTATATACTGAAGAGGATAAAGTTTATTATAATTTTGAATGGGTGCATGATAATGTTCAAACTGAAAATATTATTAATAATAATGATATATTAAAATATTTAATAAAGTATAAATGGAAAATAATTTCAATTAATGAAAATAATAATAATGATTTTTCAAAATTATATAATTGGTATATTATAGAAAAAATATAATATAGAAATTTATATTATATAATGTTTATAACAATATCCCTTTTTATTATTTGTATTTAATATATTATTTTTTCTTTTAATTCTACAATACGTATTACTAGGACAATCTAATGCTGTGTTGCATCTTATATGAGTATTATTCATTTTACGTAAATATATAATAAACATTAGAAGTAATATAGAAAAATATATTACAAACATTTTATATATAAATAACTATATAAAAAAAAATAATAATAAAAATGAATATAATTAAATATCTATAATATTTTATATGTATATAATATTATTTATATTTGTAATTATTATATTATATTTAATTTATAAATATAATATAAAATATAACTTTGAATCTAATAACAAACAAATAATTAATATTAGTAAAAAAAAAAATATGAATTTAATATCATCTAATAAAATTAATAATTATAATTATATTAAAAATTTTAATAAATATGATAATTATACACATTTTAGAGGCTTACTACCAACTAGTTTTAATGTATATGATAATCATGAAATAGGTGGATCTAAATATTTTATGACTACAGTTTTATTACATGATCATACAACTCAAAATAATATTAATTATAATAATTATGGTTCTTATAGAATAAAACCAACTCTTTTAAAAAATATAAAAAATATTAAGAAAAAAAATTATAAATGTAATAATACTGAAAATGCTAATTTATATAATATTAAATAAATGAAAATTCTGAACCTTCCCATGGTGTAAAATCATCTATAGTTTCATTTTTATATACATCCGTATTTTTAGATGGATTAATATTTTTAGGTGGACCTATAGTATCATCAATTGATGAATAATAATTATTATTTAATGCTAGATCTGTTTGAAATTCCATATTATCATTTACAATATTTTTAGATTTATAACTATTCATAATTTGTTCTCGTATTTTATTTTTTATATTTTCATGTTTTTTTGTTTTCATAATTGATATACCTATTAAATCTTTATTAATAATATCAGCTAATGAAATATTATCATTAAAATTTGATATTATTAAATTTGCTATTGCTAATGCTGTTTCTTCATCTGTAGCAGGAATAATAATTTCACCAGATGACGGATTAAATTCTAAATTAGTTATAATATTTTTCCAATTTTCATAATCATTTAATGATGGAATTTTTATTTTAATAAAAAAATAAAAAGGATAATCTACATAATATTTATATATTATTTTTGTCCATGGTTTTGGCTCATAAAACGTCCAGATTATATATTCATTTTCTTTCATACTTGAAGGCGTACCATACATATTAATATTAATAGGTTTAGTAATATTATATGAAGTATCTACAACTTCTTTACCATTATTTTCAAATTCTACATATTTTTTTTCATATGGTAAAATTTTAATAATATCTTTATGAATTTCTATTGGTTTTACTATATCTGGTGTTTTAATAATATTATTATCAAATGTATTTTTATTTAAAAGTTCCAATGTAGGATCTACTTTATTAAGAGTATTTGAATTAATAGTTATATTATATGTTAAATACATATCATATAATATAATTGAACATATTACAAAAATTAATATTTTAGTTATCATAATTGTTAAATACTAGAAATTATTTTTATATATTTTTATATAATTTTTAAAGTAATTTATCTATATTATCTGGTAATTCTTCTATATTAATCTTATAATGATGTTTCATTTTATTAAATATTTTTAAATCACTTGGATCGTCCATTTTAATCATGGTAATAGATATACCTTTTTTATCAAATCTTCCACATCTTCCAATACGATGAATATATGTTTCTTTATTTATTGGAATATCATAATTAATAACTAAATTAACTTGTGGAATATCTATTCCTCTGGCTAATAAATCAGTTGTTAATAATATTCTAGTTTTTCCATCTCTAAATTGTTTTATAATTACATCTCTTTCTTCTTGTGTCATTTTTCCATGAATACATGTAATTTCAAAATTATTTTTTTCTAAATTTTCTTTAATATAATCAACTTTTCTTATTGTATTACAAAATATAATTGCTTGATATGTAGATATTAAACTATACAAATCCATTAATGTATCAAATTTTAATTCTTCATTTTCAACATTTAAATAAAATTGTGATATTAAATCTACCACTACTTCTGAATTTTTCAATAATACTTTAATTGGATCATGCATATATTTTTTACTAATATTAAATACATTAGGAGACATTGTAGCTGAAATCATACAACATTGCATATTTGTTGGAACTTTATCAAATATATAATCTATATTAATATTAATATCATCTGTAAACATTTCATCTACCTCATCTAAAACCATTAATTTAATACCATGAATATTGAATCGTTTTTCTTTAATCATATGAAGAATACGTCCTTCTGTTCCAATAATAATATGTGATTTTTTAATATTATCCCTATTATCTGCCATATCACTTCCACCAATACATTTAATTATTTTAATTTCTGTAAATTTAGCTAAATTAATTGCAACATTATACACTTGATCAGCCAGTTCACGTGTTGGTACTATTACAATTGCTTGTGATTTTGATTGACTTTCTATATTAATATCTATTTTATTTAATACTCCAAGTAAATATGTTGCTGTTTTACCTGTTCCTGATTGAGATTGTAATAAACAATCTTTACCACTATTAATACTATGTATTCCTTTAATTTGTATACTTGATGGTTTTGTAAATCCATATAAATATATACCTTTTAATAAATTTTCATTTAAATTTAATTCATCAAATCCTATATTATTTTCCATTTAATAAAATAGTTTTGTTATCTTTAGATATCTTTATACATAATAAAGTTAATTTTAATGATATCTTTATATAGCTTAATAAAATTAATTTTATTTGTATCTTTATATTAATTTTATACTAAATAAAATTGATTTTATTATTATTTATATAGTAATATAAATAATTATGGGTATGTATTCTAAATTGATAGTATTAAATAATGACTTGGTAAAATTTTTAAACTTAACTTATAATTGTAGAACATTATATGATTTAAAAATGTTTATTATAGCAAATACTAAATGTAATATATCAAATAATATAATTGAATTATCAGAAGATTACAAGACATTTTTTTCTATAAGTACTAATACTATACATATATCATCCTTATTAAATATAATACTCTTAAAATACAATACTTTTAATAATTTGCCTTCTAAAATACAATATTATAACTATTATCAAAAGCCAATTAATATAAATGAACTATAATATAAATGAACTATAATATAAATAGACTATAATATAAATAGACTATAATATAAATAGACTATAATATAAATAGACTATAATATATATATATAAAAAAAATTGATTTATAGATTTATTGAAATCTAATTATATAAAAATACATGACATCAAATACAGCAAATGACGATATTGTAGACTACACAAAATTTGAACCAGAAAACCTATCATTCACTAAACCAGAAGAAAATTCAAGATCAAAAGGACAATTAATTGGATTTAGTAGATATCATGACCCAAAAAGTAAACGAGATAAAGAATTATTTTTACAAACATGTTGGCTTGAACTTAATGATTATGGAATTCCCCAAATAGGAGAATTTTTTAAAACTGATAGTGATAGGGATTCAATTAAAATTCCTTGTAATTTAAATAATCTAGATTGTTTAGTAATGGTTAATAAATTCAAAAAATTTGATGAAATTTTATCATCTAAAGATAAAAAAGACGAATTTTTTGGCAAAAAAGGGAAAAATTATAATTATGTGCCTGTATTTCGTGAAATTATAGAAGATATTCAAGATAGTGATGATGAAGAAGATACTAAAAAGAAGAATACTAAAAAGAAGGTAAAACAACCTTATATTAAATTTAAATTAAATATTTCCTACAATACTAAAGAAAATGAAACAATTATATATAGTTCAGTAAAAGAAAATGATAAACGTGTACGAACTAGATTAGAAAATATTAAAACAATTGATGATATTGCACGTGCTGTACCATATATGTCTAAAATTAGATGTATTATAAAACCTGTAAAATTATGGGCCCAACCAGCAACTAAAAAAGATCCTCAATATGGTATTACATTTAAAGTATATAAAATTGAAGTTGAACCACCTATTAATAGTTATACAGTAAATAAAACAATTCTTGAATCTGATAATTTTATTGATTCTGATGAAGAAGAAATAACAATATCAGAATCTAGAATAAAAGAATCTACAACTAAAGAATCTACCACTAAAGAATCTATAACCAAAAATGATTCAGATAGTGAAGAGGTAAATACAAAGGTAACTATAACAAATTCTGATGAATCAGATGATGAATTACAACCAGTAACAACTAATATTGTTGATGTTTCATCTGATTCTGACGAAGAACAAATTCATCAGAGTCAAATATTAAATGTTGATACTTCAGAATCAGAATCAGAAGAAGAAGTTAAACCTAAACCTAAATCTAAAACTATAAAAAAAGGAGGGAAAAAAACTACATAAAATTATTTAAAGAAAATTAATATTTTATATTAATGTATCCATATTTTTTTAATAACTTGAATTTTAATAATATATTTTTCACAGGCAGTAAAAATATAAATAATAATATTAAAATTATTTTTATAAAATATAATGATAAAAATAAAATAAAAAATTGTGTATTTCAATTACCTACATTAATAAATAATCACACTATTGATAATAATAATTTTGAAATTAATTTAAAATGTAATAATAAAAATAAAACACAAAAACTAATAGATTTTTTTAATAATTTAGATAATAAAATAATATTTGAGAGTAAAAAAAATATTAATTGGTTTAATGATATTAATGATAAATCAAATATAAAATATAAAAAAATAATCAAAGATACACATACATGTGAACATGGATGCATTAATTTTAAATTAAATAATTATAGTGATTTTACAACAAAAATATTATTAAATAATATTATTTATAATGACATTTTACCTCATGATGGTAATTGTCAAATTGTTTTAGAATGTTATGGAATTATTATAAATAATATTAACTCAGAATTTGAATTATTACTACGTCCTATTATATTATCATTCAAATTAAATTATAATTATATATTATTAGATTCTGATTGCGATGATAATATAAATAATGAGACTGATAAAATAAATAATACTAATAAAATATTTAATAAAGAATCAAATAACACATCAAAAAATAACACATCAAAAAATAACACATCAAAAAATAAATCACCAGATAATAAAATAAATAATACATTAAAAAATAAAACATCAAAAAATAACTCGTCAGATAATAAAATATCACATAATACATCAGATAATAATACATCAGATAATAATACATCAGATAATACACCAACAAATGAGTCTAATAATAACAAATTAACTAATAAAATATTAAATAATAAAAAATTACATTATAGTGAATCAGATAATGATGAATCAGATAATAATGCATCAGATAATGATGAATCAGATAATGATGAATCAGATAATGATGAATCAGATAATGATGAATCAGATAATGATGAATCTGTATATAGTGAATCTGTGTATAGTGAATCTATTACTAATGTATTAGTTAATGGTAACCAACCAGAATATATTAATTTTAAAGATGATGAATTATTATTTATAAAATCATCACTTTATTAAACAACTAATTTAAAGAAAACAGTTTATATAAATAATAAAGAATATTTATAAATGGCTTTAAATATTGTATCATCTTTTAATAATATATCAACATTTAATAACACACGTATATTTAATAACATATTATTATATAATAACCAACAAACATTTAATAATGAACAAACATTTAATAATGAACAAACATTTAATAAAGAACAAATATTTAATAAAGAACAAATATTTAATGAAGAACAAATATTTAATGAAGATTCATTTAATAATGAACAAATATTTAATGAACAATCATTTAATAATGAACAATCATTTAATAATGAACAATCATATAATAACACTTTAATTAATAATAACTCTACTATCAATAATGTTACTATATTAAATCAAACAGTATTAAATTTAATTCAAGTTAGTTCACAAGAAAATATATGGTTAAAATCATTAGAAAAATTTTATGAAAATTTAAATAATGTAAATGAATTTTTATCAATTATTAATTCAAATTCAATTATTTCCATTAGATTAATTGATCATTTTGTTACAAAATATGCAAAAAAATTTCAAATTAATTTAAAAGTTTCTAATTCTTCTGTTTTAAATGTATATCAATCATATAAACAACAATTAAAAAAATTTCAAAAAAAAAATTTTGATCCTTTTGCACGAGGAATAAGAATTCCATATTTTATTAAAGATACTTGTATTATAACAACAATAGGACAATTAAATTTTTTTAATTGGTTTATTGTAAAAGATTTAATAACATATATTTTAAAGTATAAAGATAATATAGAAAATGATATGAATAAAGAAAAAAAAAATAAATTAAATTTAAATATTAAAATTAAAAAACCAATAAAAATATATAAAAAAAAAGAAAGTAATACTTATTTAAATATTAATAATATGAATACTATAAATAGTAATAATATTAATACTAATATTAATACCAATACTACTAACAATTTTAATAGTAAAATAACAAATCAAATTATTGTAACATTTTAAATCATTATCATCTTATAAAAAAATTGATAATGATTTATATTGAATAAAATATTATATAATATTATGTCTACTAAACAACAAAATAATACAAAATCATTAAAAACACAATCTAAAGTAACTAAAACACCATCAAAAGCATTATCAAAAGCATCATCAAATGCATCATTAAATGCATCATCAAAACCATCATCAAATGCAATAAAAAAAAAATCAAAAAATGATTCTGATAAAGAATCTATTAATGATTCTAATAGTGATTCTGATAGTGATTCTGATAGTGATTCTAATAGTGATTCTGATAGTGATTCTAATAGTGACTCTGATAATGATTCTATTAAATCTAATAATAATATTAAATCTGATAATGATACTATTAAATCTGATAAAAATACAAATATTAAAAAAGATAAAATAGTAAAGCAAAAAAAAGAAGTTGATAAAATATTATATACTGATCTAATTATACAAATTAATGAATTACGACAAAATAAAAAATTACGTAAAATTAAATTTTTAGAAGTACAAAAAGAATATGAAAAAGAAGATAATACAGATGATAAGCACTTAGATAAATTATTAAGTCAACTATTAAAAGTACATAATGATGAAAAAAATAGTATTAGTAAGATAAAAGTTAAAAAAACACCTAAACAAAATACAGGAGGTATACATAAATTAGATGATGTTCCATCAGTATTTCTTAAATTTTTTGGTAAAGAAGAAAATACACAAATGGCATTTAAAGATATCTTGAGTCAATTACATTCTAAATTTAAAGAACTAGGATTAAAATCAGGACAAAAGACAACACTTGATGAAAAAACAGCAAAATTATTTAATCATCCAGAATATCCAGCAGAAACAGTTATAGACTTTTCTGGTTATGGTACATTTATTAAAAAAATTTGTGCACATTATTCAGTTAAAAATAATAATGTATCATTATAATTAATATTTCATTATAATTATTTTAATTAATATTTCATTGTAATTAATATTTCATTAGCATTTCATTGTAATTATTTTAATTAATATTTCATTGTAATTAATATTTCATTAGCATTTCATTGTAATTATTTTAATTATTTTAATTAATATTGGTGGTGGAGATTTTTTAATTTAAAGAAATATTATCTTAATAATAGTTAATTTTTAAAAATTTTTAAATATTTTTTATTAACTAAATTACATTTATATAGATCAGTTAAATAATTAATAA
>Ga0214923_10008288_pt1 | contig 11118 bp, 8 predicted proteins | sample LL1510_MetaG_FD_177993 | JGI IMG/M metagenome (GOLD analysis project Ga0214923, IMG submission 177993) | Freshwater microbial communities from Lake Lanier, Atlanta, Georgia, United States - LL-1510 | ecosystem: Environmental > Aquatic > Freshwater > Lake | place: USA: Georgia | collected 2015-10-15 | reverse complement strand
TTTAATAATACTTCAGATTTAGTAATTATACCTAGTTATCAACCTATTATTAATTTAAGCCCCAATAAATTTAATATTCAAATTAATTATATTACTGAACCTGAAGTTAAACCTGTTGAACCGGAAGTTAAACCTGTTGAACTTGAAGTTAAATCTGTTGAACCTGAAGTTAAACCTATTGAACTTGAAGTTAAATCTGTTGAACCTGAAGTTAAACATGTTAAACCAGTTAAACCTGAAGTTAAACATGTTGAACCAGAAGTTAAACCTGTTGAACCTGAAGTTAAACTAGAAGTTAAACCTGTTGAACCTGAAGTTAAACCTGAAGTTAAATTAGTTACTAAACCAGAAAAAAAAAAATATATTCGTAAAAAAAAGACAGTTGTATAATTATATATTTTCATAATTTATATTAATTCCAGATATGCCTAAATTACTAATTTCTAATTGAATATCTGAATAATATTCTGATTTTTTTTTATCAAATATATTTTTTATTTCACATTTAGGATATCCTATATAATTTTTTGGAGGAAGTATATCTAAATTTTTATTTTGAGTTACTAAATTTTTAAAATTTAATAGAAAATAATGAAAATTATCGGGATAATTTTTATTACCTAAAGTATTAATAGAAAAATTAAAACAAGTATTTATAAATTCTTCTGATTTTGTATATTCTTCAGGATATTTATAATACATATATTGTATAATCTTAATTATTGAATATAAAGATATATAATAATTTAAATACAATGATTTTTGTTGTTTATTAGATTCTAAATAAAAATTTGTTAAAAAATACATTAAATTATATGTATAAGTTGAGATTGGTAAATATTTATCTAATTGTTGATTATAAATTAAATTAACTCCTATTAAATCTCCATATAAATTATAAATTTTTAAATTATATTGATCTTTATTATTATTTAAATTACATTCTAAATATTTAGGTTTTAAATCTAAAATATTATTTAAATGTTTTATATTTGAAATACTATAAAATTCTTTTAATTTATTTATAATGGAATTAATTGAATTTTTAGATTCTATATTATTTGAATTAATTAAACATATTTCAGTATTTTTATAAATATCAAATATTAAATTTTGATTCTCTGTTTTATATCCTAATTTAATATATATTTTATTATAATTCTCTGTAATAAATTCTTTATCTTGTTTAGTTAATGGTAATATATTATATAATTTAGAATATATTCTTTCAAATTCTTTATATATTAAATTATATGCTAATATTCCATTAAATATCAAATTACTATTAATGTTATAAATAATATTCTGATTAATTTGATATTTATTTAAATATTTTTTTGGTATTTCATTAATTTGAGAATAATTATTATTATTATTATTATTATTAGTAGAATCTATAATATTTATAGATTCTAAATTATATATATTAGTATAAAATTTAAATGTTGTTAAATTATTATCTAAAATTTCGATATTAGAATATTCTGAATTTGATAATTCTATATTATAATATTTATTTAATAAATCTAAACGCTGTACATCTTTTTTAAATCTATTTAAAATATTATATGATGGACCTGTTATTTTATATAATAAACTTAATGATAAATATTGATTAATTTTTTGAAAATTTGGGTCTACAAATTTATATTCTTTATATTGTAAATAAGGTATTTTATTATAAATATTTTCCGGAATAAATGTTGAGTCAAATAATGTAAATCCTAATAATTGAACTCTTACTGTTGTATGATGTATCGCTGGTACAATACTTATATTTTTATATTCCATTTCACATAACATTTTACCAATATTATTAGCATGTTCAATGTTATTTGGGGATATTATATCAAAATCTGGTACTTGATATAAATCATTATATAAAGTATCATTTTTTAATTTTAATGCATAATCAATTGCAGTACCGCCAACAATTAATAAATTATTATTTATTATATATTCTTTAATTACATTTAATGCAATTTTAATCTGTTCTTTTAAATGATTATGACTATAATATATATATTCATCTGTTATATCTTTATCATTTAAATTAAATTTTACCATAATTAATATTACTTAATGGTATTATTAATTATATTAACTATATTAATTATCTATATTAATTTAATATTTTATTTTAATTTAAAGATTAATCTTATATTTAAATAAAATTTCATTTATAATTACTGTTTTAAAATTGAATTATAAATTAAAGAATTAATAACTATTATCAATTTTAAAACAGTAATTATAAATGGATAATTTTGAACTTTGTAATGAAGATGATTTTGATAATTTATTTAATAATGCATTAAATGAAATCTTAAATGATGATAATTCAAAAAATAAATATAAAAATTGTGAAGATTGTAATGTTCAAATGCAACCAAATATTAATAATACATTAACTTGTCCTAATTGTGGTTTTATTAAAACTGTAATTATTGAAAATTTAGAATATGAACCTAGTATGAGTGGATATAATACAAATGAGAATTATCATATTCCAATTAAATATGTAGGAAAAAATTCATTTCAATATCAAAAATTTTTACGTAATAATACATCTGAGTATAGTATCATTCAAGAAACATCATTAAAAAAAATATTAGATAAACTTAATTATCAATCAAATGATTTTGTTATACCAAAAAATATTATTTCTAATGTATTAATACAATATAAAAAAATTAGAAATACTTCTAAAATACATCGTGGAGAAATTTTAAAAGGTATTTTAGGTTCATTAATTTATTATGAATGTTTAAAAGAAGGTATTATTAGAAAACCTAAAGAATTGGCTAAATGGTATTCTATTTCTGAAAATGATTTAAGTAAAGGTGATAAAATATTACGAGAATTAGAAGAAGAAGGTATAATTGAATTACCTATTAATAAAGATTTTGATTCTGAATATATTATTGCTTATCTTAAAAGAATTAATTTAGATATTAAATATGAAAATTTCTTACTTGAATTATTAAATAAAATTAATGAATTAAAAATTGGAAATCCTAATGCAAGATTATCTACAAAAATTGCTTCATTAATCTTTTTATTAGCTATTTCTAAATCATATCCAATTTCATCTGAAGATATTTCTAAAGAATTTGATATTTCAGTTTCTACATTTAAAACTTTTATATGGAAATTTTTAAAAATAAAGAACAATTAACTTTAATTTTTGATAAATTTAATATTATTTTACCAAATAAAATACCCAGAAAGGTTCGTAGCAATAAAAAAAATAAATGTTAATTTTAACATTTTTATTTAAATGATTTATTCTTCACTTTTGGTTTCTTCATCATTATAAATACTATCTGCATTTTTTTTATAGGTATCAAATAAATCTTTAAGTTTTTGATTTTTATCTAAATCTTTTGTTATATTTGAATATAATAAATCTATAATTTTATTTTTTTTAGTCGTTTCTGTTTTTTTACTTTTTACATCAGCATGATTTTCTAATTCTTTTAATTCTTCCTCAGTATATAATATATTTAAAAATTCATTCATATTTATTTTTAATTTATCTTTAAAAAATGCCGGTTTTGATAATGATTTAGCCTTTCTTGTTGTTGTTTTAGTTTGATTATTTGTATTATTTTCTAAATTACATAAAATATCCATTTTAGTATTAATTTGATTAGCAATCTCTTGTACTAAACTAGTATTCATAATAATAATATCATCAATTGTATTTTTAAATTTATTAAAATCATTAGTTAATTGATTTAATTTATTAATTACTTCCTCTAGTTTTTTATCATTATAAGACATAATTAATATAATATTATTATTAATTGCTTCTTTAATTATATTATTATTAAGTCTTTAATTATAATTTCAATTTTAAAAAATTCAATTTTATTTTAATAAGAATTATATAGTATATTTTACTATTGTTAACCGTTGATTCCTAACCTATGAACTAAATATTAACTATGAATATTTATAAAATTCTAATAAATTAAAAAATGCATCTTGAATTTTTTGTAAATTAATAAATATTAATTGTTTATTTAATTTATTATATAATGATATATTTTTAAATTTTAACTGATCTAATTTACAAATATAATAATAAAAATTATCATAATCATTTTGTATTATATATTTTAAATTTTTATTATTTAATATTTCTTCTGATTCATTTAATTCTAATTCATTTAATTCATTAGATGATTCAGTTAATTCTAATTCATTTAATTCGGATAAATCACATTCAGAATTAGAATTAAATGATAATTTTATTGAATCTTCAAAATCAGAATCTGAATCATCTAATTCATTAAATGATTCATTAGAAATATAAGAATTAAATGAAGTATTAGATGTTATTGTTAAATATGAATCAGAATTATTAGATTCTTCATTTAAATCTGATAATTCTGAATCAGAATTATCATTTGATTCTAAAAAAGTTATAGATTTATTAATGTTTAATAATTTTCCATCTATACTACAACTAGATAAACTTAATGATTCATTTTTTATATAATATAAAAAATTTAGATTTGTAATATTAAAAATATAATGAGATAAATTATTTTCAATTAAAATATTATTATTATAATCTAATAAACTAAGAATTGTAAAAATATTCGTATTTGACATTATAATAAAGTTAAGTATTAAATAATAAATATTTTAAAATTGAATATTTTTATTTAATAAGTTAAAAAGAGTGCTAACAATTATGTATGGTAAATTTATTGTTTTTGAAGGTATTAATGGTTCAGGGAAAACAACAATTATTAATAATTTAATTAATTATTATAATAAAAATCAAATTAAATATCAATATATAAAATTTCCAAATCGTACAACAAAATCTGGACAAATTATTGATAAATTTTTAAAAAACCAATATGAATTTAATTCTATTCAAGAACAAATTAAAATTTTTGCTGATAATAGAAAAGAATCAGAATTATTAATTAAACAAGGTTTATTAGATAATCAAATTATTTTATGTGATCGATATTTATATAGTAATTTAGCATATACTATGACAGATATATCATTAGATTTACAATTTAATACTAATACTACAACTATTCCAATTACTATTGATGATATTATTAAATATGATAAATATTTATTAAAACCTGATTTAGTATTTCTTATTAATGGTAATTATATAAATTTAAGAAATGACAAAATTCAAGAACGATATCATAACAATGAAATTAAAAATGCAGTTATTTTTAATAATTATTTATTTTCATTACATTACACGAATACTCCTTATTATATTATTAATAATAAATATAATAAGGATTCTGGTACAAGTAATTTACAACAATCAATTAATGAAATTAATCATATTATTAATTCTATTTATATTGATAATACTTATAAATATTTTTAATATATAATTTTAATTCAAAATATTTTTTTTATTTAAATATACCCTAGTTGTTATAAAATAAATTAAAAAAAGAATGTCTGCCCCATCAGTAAATACTGAACAAATCCAGTTAGGATTTATGCAAAAATATGCTTATCCTCCTTCTCCCCTTAGAAGACAATCTAGCGATGTCCAATCTAGCAATTCTCAATCTGAACAAATTTCACCAGAGTTTGATAATTATCTTACGGACAGAATTATGAGTTACTATTATTGGAGATTTAAACCATTACAATTAAAAATATTAATTTTATATATAATAATAATAATTTTAATTGGAGTAATTAGTTATTTTGGTTATGAAATGTTTAATCAACATAAAGATATTAAAAATATTAAACAAAATAATGAACAACTAATAAAATTAAATAATTCAACCAACTAATTAAATCTTAAAAAATAAATTCTAGTTTAGTTGGTTGAATTTCTAAAGTTTTAATTTATAGTACTATTTAAATTGATATTATTTTTTTATTTATAAATGCTTTATCTTAATTATATCTTAATTATATTTAAATATTATATATATATTTAATAAATAAAAATTGAAATATATATATATATTCTATTAATAACCAATAGTCTATATAATGAGTAATACTAATTCAATTGAAGAATTTAATGTTATTAATAGACATAATGAAGTCGTTCCATTAGATTTTAATCGTATTTTAAATCGTTTAACTTCTTTAAAAAATATGGAACCTAAACTTCATGTTAATATTGGTTTAATTGCTCAAAATACTATTAAATTAATGATTAATAATATTACTACCCGTGAATTAGATAATATATCTGCTAATATTTGTGCAAGTATGATTACTGTTCATCCAGATTATGGTACACTAGCTTCTAGAATTGAAATTAGTAATTTGCATAAAGAAACAAATGATAATTATTATCAAATGCTTTTAGAATTAAATGATTATAAAAATGAAAATAATGAATCAATTCAATTAGTTGATAATAAATTAATTATGTTTGCTAAAAATTATTCAGATTTAATTCAAGAAAAAATTAATTACAATTTAGATTTTAATTTTACATATTTTGGTATTAAAACATTAAAAAAATCATACTTATTAAAACATAATTTATCAGATAATAATGTTAAAATTTTAGAAAGACCACAGCATTTATATTTACGTGTTGCTATTGGTATTTATTTTAATAAAATTGATGATAATGGAAAAACTGATGAATATACATTAGAAGATATTTTTAATACATATAAATTATTATCAGAACATTATTATACTCATGCAACACCTACATTATTTAATGGAGGTACTCCTAGACAATCATTATCTTCATGTTTCTTATTAGAAATTGGAGACAATTTAGAAGGTATTTATAAAACATTATCAGATACTGCAAAAATTTCAAAATGGAGTGGTGGTATTGGTGTACATTGTAGTCAAGTTCGAGCAAAGAATTCACTTATTAAATCAACTAATGGAAGATCTGAAGGAATTATTCCAATGTTAAAAGTATATAATGATTCTGCTTTATATGTTTCTCAAGGCGGTGGTAAAAGAAAAGGTTCTACTGCAGTATATCTAGAGACCTGGCATGCAGATATATTTGATTTCTTAGATTTAAAAAAACCAATTGGTGATGAATATTTACGTGCTCGAGATTTATTCTTAGCAATGTGGATTTCTGATTTATTTATGAAGCGTTTAATTCAAGCAATTGAAACTAAACAAATAGTATTATGGAGTTTATTTTGTCCAAATATTGCAAAAGGTCTTGCTGATAAATATGGTAATGAATTTGAAGAGTTATATATTAAATATGAAAATGAAAAAAAATATAATAAACAAGTTGATATTACTATTTTATGGAAAAAGATTTTAGAAATTCAAATGGAATCAGGAAATCCTTATTTAATGTTTAAAGACCAAGTAAATAAGAAATGCAACCAAAATAACTTAGGAACTATTAAATCATCTAATCTTTGCGTCCATGGTGATACGTTGATTTTAACTAAAGATGGCTATTATCCTATTAAAGATTTAGCCAATAAAGAAGTTGAAATTTGGAATGGAATAGAGTTTTCGTTATCACCAGTTAGAAAAACAAATGTAAATCAAGAATTATTAAAAATTACAACCAATGATGGTTGTGAATTAAAATGTACACCATATCATAAATTTTATATTGTGTCTGGTTCTAGAAATACTAAACATATTATTAAAGAAGCTCATGAATTAAAACCAAATGATAGATTAATTAAATGCGATTTTCCAGTTTTAGATGGAAATAAAGAATTTGATTTTAAATATCCTTATACACATGGCTTCTATTGTGCGGATGGAACTGATAATAAATATGCTAATGGTGTACGTAGATATGCAAATATTGATTTATACCATGAAAAACAAAATTTATTAGAATATTTAGATTATAATAGAACTAATCAATTTAATAAAACACAAAATAAATTAAGAATTGTTTTACATTCTGATATTAATAAAAAATTTGAGGTACCTATTAATGCAACTTTAGATAATAAATTATTATGGCTCGCAGGTTATTGCGATGGTGATGGAACATTTACATATTCACAGCCAAATAATTTAATAGGATTGCAAATTACATCTATTCATAAGGATTTTTTATATAAAGTTAAATTATTATGTAATACTTTAGGTTTAAATCCTAAAATTAAATTAAGTAAAAAATCTAGAATTCAATTAATGCCAGATAATAAAGGATCTGGTAATCAAAAATTATATAAATGTAAAACAATTTATCGATTATTATTTACATCATATGATACATATAATTTATTTGTAAAATTAAATTTACCTACCCATAGACTTATTCATAATAAAATTAAACCATTAGATAATAAATCAAATTATATTAGAATCTCATCAATTGAAAAAGTAGAAAATCTACATGATACTTATTGTTTTAATGAGTCAAAAGAACATAAAGGTATCTTTAATGGTATTATCACTTCACAGTGTAGTGAAATTAATATTTATACAGATAAAGATAATATTGGTGTCTGTAATCTTGCAAGTATTTCATTACCAAAATTTGTAGAAACCACAAAAAATGGAGTTGTATTTTATAATTATCAAAAATTATATGAAATTACTAAAATTATTATTAAAAATCTTAATCAAGTAATTGATAATAATGTATATCCAGTACCTGAAGGTAAATATTCAGATAGTAGAAATAGACCATTGGGATTAGGAGTACAGGGATTAGCTGATGTATTCTTTAAATTTAAAATTCCATTTACTTCTAACAAAGCCAAAGAAATTAACAAATTGATTTTTGAAACAATTTATTTTGCTTCTGTAGAATCCTCTTGTGAATTAGCACAAAAATATGGACCATATGAAACATATTCTACTTCTATGGTTGCTAATGGTAAATTACAATTTGATTTATGGGGAGTAACTCCTAGTAATATGTGGAATTGGGATAAACTTAGAATTAATATTTCTAAATATGGATTATATAATTCATTATTAACTGCATTAATGCCAACTGCAAGTACTTCACAAATTATGGGTAATTATGAAATGTTTGAACCAATTACTAGTAATATGTTTACTAGAAATACATTATCTGGAACATTTCAAATTATTAATAAATATCTTATTACTGATTTATTGGAATTAAATATTTGGAATGATACGTTAAAACAAAAAATTATTGCAAATAATGGCTCAATTCAAAATATTGATGAAATTCCAGAAAATATTAAAGAAATCTATAAAACTGTTTGGGAATTAAAACAAAAAGATTTAATTGATATGGACGTAGATAGATCATCTTATGTATGCCAATCAAGTAGTAGCAATCGATACATGAGTAATCCTAATAATAATAAATTAACTTCTATGTATATTTATTGTTGGAAGAAAGGATTAAAAACTGGATGTTATTATTTAAGATCTCAATCTGGAGCGGATGCTGTAAAATTTAATGTTGATGTTAATATTTTAAAAGAACAAAAATTAAAAAAAAAACTAGATTTAATTAATAAATATAATCAAAGTATTGAAGAAGAATGTACAGTATGCTCTGCTTAAATAAGATTTAAAATTGAGAATTTATTATTTCTGGTTTAAATCCATTTACTAAAGTACATTCTTTATTTCTATAATTTAAATATTCTTGTAACTTTTCATTAAATGAAAATTTAATATCGCGTTCTGGTTTATTTTGTTTAACATTAAAATTTATATACATTTGCGATAATTTTTTATTAATAATAGGTTCCAATTCTTCGGCGCTTTTATTATCATCAATTAAATATTTTTTTAGATAATTTACAAAATTAGTAAAGTTTTCATTTTTAACTCTAACATTTAAAATCAATAAATGGTCTAAAATATTATTAATAAGAGTTTGATAATCAACAGATTTCCAAGTTATTTTTTTAGTATTTTGTTCAATTTCTAAAATTAAATTTTCATAGACAGAATTTTTTAGTGCTGGAAAAACTAATAAAATTTTTAAATTATGGTTTTCTTCAACGCCAATATTAAAATGTAATTTTTCTAAAATATTAATAACTTCATCAAATAATAAAATTACTCGTTCAATATTAGAAATATATTTCTTATCTAGAATATCTAAATAAATATGACCAATATCATTAATAATGCCACGTCCAATATAAGACATATCAGTATTAATAAAAGAATTAGTATTTAATGTTAAATGAATAATATTTTGAATATTATCACCATTTATATTTGATTGATTATTATTACCATTAATATGAATATTATAATTAGTAATATGTTTTTTAGTTTTTTCATGCCGAACTTTTTCTGCAGGCCATTTAAAATTTACATTACATAAATTACATTTTAAATCTATCTTTTCTTTATTACAAGGGGTTTTTCTATTTTGATGTTTAATTAAATCTGATTGAAATTTAAATTCTTTATTACATTTATTACATTTATACATATTTAATTAAATTTTAATATTATTAAAATCCTGAAAATTATTTAAAACCTGAAATTTAAATTCAGTGATTTGCTATTATATATATCTAAGAATATAATATTTAATATAAAAAAATATATTAGTCTCTAACTGCCTGAAAATTTCAGGTTCAGGATATTTCCCCACCATCTCTAATACAAGTATATTCATAGGTATTTAAAAATATCAACAATGAATTAAATTATAAATATCTGAAATTAAATCATGTAAATCACATTGAAAATATTCATTACCATATTCTTTAGCATGTCGATATTTACTTTCTGTATTTTTTAAATAATTTAATATTTTATTTTCAGATTCAGTACAATTATTACAAGGCATACTAAATACTAATTCACTACCTTTACTATAACCATTTAATCTATTTTTAATATTTTTAGTTTTTCCAATTTTATAAATATTAGCATTTAATTTAACAAAAGTTCTTTCATGGATAATATAAATTTGTTCACGATGTTCTAAATTTTGATTAATATTAGATTTTAATAAATTATGCTCTAATAATAATTTATTAAATTTATTAATTAAATTTTTATTTTCATTAATTAAATTTTTATTGTCATTAGTTAAATTTTTATTTTCATTAATTAAATTTTTATTGTCATTAGTTAAATTTTTATTTTCATTAATTAAATTTTTATTTTCATTTAATATTTTATTAAATTTATCAGTTAATTCATTAAATTTAGTTTTATAATTTATACTAG
>Ga0214923_10008287_pt1 | contig 11118 bp, 19 predicted proteins | sample LL1510_MetaG_FD_177993 | JGI IMG/M metagenome (GOLD analysis project Ga0214923, IMG submission 177993) | Freshwater microbial communities from Lake Lanier, Atlanta, Georgia, United States - LL-1510 | ecosystem: Environmental > Aquatic > Freshwater > Lake | place: USA: Georgia | collected... | reverse complement strand
AAAATTTAAGCATGTTGCATCAATTTCTACTTTTACTTATTTTAAAGATAAGGGTGTAGTTAGAGATGCTGCTAGAGTATTTATGGTGCCTCTTCAAGAGGTCAATAGAGCGCTTAAACCCGTAGATACTTTTGAAGATTTTATGGAATCACCAAACACAAAAGAATTTAGAACAAAATATCCAGAAGTGGTTTGGCTTGCAGAAAGATTAAGAGGAAGAATTAGATCTGTTGGAGTGCATGCTGCAGGAGTAGTTGTTGCAAAAGATGATTTAAGATCTTATGCTCCAGTTGAATCTAGAGAAGATGCCCAAGATAAAGTTTCTGGCAGAATTCCAGTAGTTGCATATGATATGGATACTGTCGCAGATATCGGTCTAATTAAATTAGATGCTTTAGGTTTAAAAACATTATCAGTTATTTCAGATACTGTAAATTCTATTAAAAATAGATATGATAAAGAAATATATTTACCTGAGATTCCTTTAAATGATCCAGCTGTATATCAAGTTCTTAGCGAAGGATATACAAAAGGAGTATTTCAGGCTGAAGCAACACCATACACAAATTTATTGATGAAGATGGGTGTTTCTACATTTGAAGATCTAGCTGCATCTAATGCTTTGGTTAGACCAGGAGCAATGAATACAGTTGGCGCCTCATATATTAATAGAAAGCATGGCACAGAGGCAGTGCAATATGTTCATGATATTATGAAACCGTTTACAGAAAATACTTATGGAGTTATTATTTATCAAGAACAAGTCATGCAGGCCTGTGTTTATTTAGGAGGCATGTCTTGGTCAGAAGCAGACAAAGTTCGTAAAATTATTGGAAAGAAAAAGGATGCCAAGGAATTCGACCAGTTTAAAGAACAATTTATTTCGGGAGCTACAGCCCATATTACACAAAAGAAGGCGGAAGCGCTATGGCACGACTTTGAGGCTCATGCAGGTTATTCTTTTAATCGTTCTCACGCCGTTGCTTACAGTATGTTATCTTATTGGACTGCTTGGCTCAAGCATTATTACCCCTTGGATTTCATGTTTTCAATACTTAAAAACGAAGGTGACAAGGATGCTAGGACTGAGTATTTAATTGAGGCTAAGCGATTAGGACTAAGAATAGTTTTGCCACACATCAATGAATCAGAAATTAATTTCTCGCTTCAAGATAATGCAATTAGATTTGGTTTAGCTGAAATTAAATATATTTCTGACAATATTGCTAATAAAATTTTAGAAAAAAGACCATTTAAAAATTATAAAGAATTTGTTGATGTATCTTCTAAAAAAGGAAGCGGAATAAATAGTCGTGCAATAGAATCTTTAAATGCAATTGGCGCAGCAGCATTTGATGACAATCCAAGGTCTGGCGATGAAAAAGATAACTATTATGAATATCTTGGAATTCCAAGTTTTAATTTAGCTGGTATTCCTCCAAGAATTAAAGCGCAGGCTAGACCGATAGAAGATTTTGATGATTTAGGATCATTCGTTATGTTTGGAATGGTCAAAAGCATTAAACGTGGAACTGGTTGGGCTAGGGTTGAGTTGGTAGATGAAACTGGGTCTATAGGATTATTTCATCATGAAGATACTCAAATTGAACCAAACCAAATGTATTTTATTTTGGTAGGAGATAATCGAATAGCCAGATATGTTAATGTTAAAGAAATTGATCCAAATGCTCCAGATCTATTCGTAGACTATTTATATAGAAAAGAATATGATTTAGCAGAAGATGAATATATGGTTGTAAATTTTACTCCATATAAAACAAAAGCTGGAAAAATGATGAGCCATATTGTTCTTTCTAATAAAAATAAAGAATTAACTAGAGCAATTGCATTTCCCACCATGTATAAAACTTCCCTTGCAAAAATGCGAGAAGGAATGAAGTGTAAAGTAGCATTGTCCACCCTGGATGATGGAACATTAATGATTAAGGAAATTAAATGACAGAAACAAACCCCGAAGAAATTTTTAAACTTCTAACAGCCAGCAGAATTCTTGTAGCTATTTTACAACAAGAAAAACAAATTTCTGTTCCATCGTCCTCGTTTGTAACTTTAGTTTCAGAGGATAAACAGCTGCAGGTTGATTATGATGAGCAGAATGATTCATTTACATTTAAAATTAGAGAGGAAAATAATGAGGGATAATATTTCAATGATCACAGATTTTGGATTAGATGCACTATCGGCCCTTCTTCATGAAACTGCTAAAGAAAAAGGATTCTGGGACGGAGAAACAAATTACGATAAACTTGGCAATAAACTAGCCCTTGTTCATTCAGAGGTAACAGAAGTCCTTGAGGCCATCAGAAAAAATCATGGCAGCGAAAAGGTAGTAGAGGAAATGGCAGATGTTATTATTCGTCTATTAGATGTATATGCAGCTATGAGAAATGAAGAAATGGTTCTTCACAGTTTAGACGATATTCTTAATTATAAAATTAATAAAAATAAAGAACGTCCAAAACTACACGGAAATTTATTTTAATGCTATACTAGTAAAAAGGAATAAAATGAGTGAAGACATAAACAGAATAATATTTGAAAAAATAAGAGCAACATCTGTATTAGTTGCAATATTAAAACATTATGGGAAATTATCTGTTCCTAGAAATATTTTTAAAGAACTATTAGAAAATGAACAGGTTTGGCCTAATGATTTTATTACAAATAATGGAAGTATGATGTGTGTTACTTACGACGAGGACAGTGAAGAAATGGGCTTTGAACTCAGATATGAATCTGATGGAGAAAGACCAAAAAATTCAATAGGGTTTCAGTGCACAAGGGGCAATCCAGATGTAGGATTTGTTGATTACAATAGTCCATTTTATAGAAAGTAAAATATGACAATAGACATTAACGGAATATTATCAAAATTAGATCCAAAAACTAGAAATAGAGTTCAATCTGCTGTTGATGTTCAAATACTTAAACAGCCAACACCAAGTTCTGGTTTAAATATGGCTCTTCAGGGTGGATTGGGTTATGGAAGACAGGTGCTGGTTTGGGGAAATAAATCAGCTGGAAAGTCTTCTTTTTGTTTACAACTTATTGCCCTAGCGCAACAAGAAGGGAAAACCTGCGCTTGGATAGATGCAGAACATTCATATTCAGGAGAATGGGCAGAAAAACTTGGAGTTGATTCTTCTAAGTTAATATACTCTCCAGCTAAAACAGTAAATGATATGGTAGATGTTGCAACAAGTTTAATGGAGGCAGAAGTAGATATTATTGTTGTAGATTCAATTTCTGCGTTGCTTCCAGCAATATATTTTGAAAAAGATGGAAATGAATTAAAAGATTTGCAGGACACTAAGCAAATCGGCGCTGAAGCAAAGGATATGACCCACGCAGTCAAAATGTTAAATTATGCAAACAAAAATACATTACTTATTCTCATCTCACAACAAAGAAACCAATTTGGCTCTATGCATGCCAGCCACATTCCTACGGGAGGAATGGCAGTTAAATTCTTTTCCTCCACGGTCATCAAGCTTTGGTCTTCAGAGGCTGAAGCTAATGCTATCAAATCTGGCGTTAAAGTTGGTGATAAAATTATTGAGCAAAAAGTCGGAAGGCCAGTTAATTGGATTATTGATTACAACAAACTTGGGCCCCCGAACCTTTCTGGTCAATACGAATTCTACTATCAAGGAGAAATTCTTGGAATAGATTCAGTTGGAGAAACTTTGGACGTTGCCGAAATGTATGGTGTAATTGAAAAAGGTGGCGCATGGTATACAATTTATGGTGAAAGACTACAAGGTAGATCAAAGGCTGTTCAATATTTAAGAGACAATCCAGAAATTGTTGCAAAATTAATGGAAGAAATAAATGCCAAGTATTAATGATTTTATAAATAAAAAACCAGAAAAAGATAATAATAATTACGAAAAACTCGGTGGAATAAGGGGTTGTTCTAATTGTGACTTAGAAGTAGAGGGTGCTTTATGGGATCCATCAGAAAAAGTTCTATTTTGGGAATGTCCAAATGGACACATGAATAGATTTCAGATGCAATAATGTCAGAAAGATCAGAGGCTAAACGTGATGGAGCTAAACAACAAAAAAATAGTGGTCGTGGAGATTATCAAAAGGGTGATGCTCAATGGAAGGATTTCGTAGTTGATTATAAAGAATATGAATCAAGTATTTCAATTTCTCAAAAAATTTGGGCAAAAGTTTGTACAGATACATTTAAGGTTAGCCGTGACAAGTATCCTGTACTCAAACTCATTCTTGGAAAAGATAACAGCAAAACAAGACTAGCAGTAATTGAATGGTCTCTATTAGAGCAATTAGTGAAAGAATGGGAGGGAAAAAATGTCTAGTGGTCAAAGAAAAGTAAGACATTCTTTTAATAAAACAATTATTAAAAATGGTAGAATTGTTAGAGTAACAACTGATGGAAGAATAAAATCAGATTTGGGTCCATATATTGTAAACCATAAGGAAAATAAAAAATGAAAAACATTAAAATAATGGATAAGGTTCATGTATATAAAAATGTTTTTTCTGAACAAGAATTAAGTTTAATATACAGTGTTATTCAAGATTCTAGACAAGACACTTCACATATTCCTTCATCAGAACCAATAGAATCTTCATATTATGATTATCATGGTCATCCATCTTTAGACAGAGAAGATGGCACTATGATAACAACCTGGACCAAATGGTACACTTTCGGAGAAAAAGCAACTTTTTTAAGTTGGTTAGAAGTAGATAAAAAAGTTTTAACTAGTCATGGTAAAAAACAATATGACGTTAGTCGTATAATAATAGAAAAAATAAATAATATTCATAAAAACTATTTTTCTATTTATGAAAATGATAAATGGCCAGAATATGCTGGTAAAAATTTTAACCTAATAGATGATCCAGAAGGATTATACCTAGGAACTATTGAAATTTTAGAACATAAAAACAATACAGATTCGGAATTTACTATAGGAGTTCACACCGATTGGCATGAGCAAAGGTGGGAGTGGCCAGGTCCAAAACAAATTCTAACATATACCTTTTATTTAAATGATGATTATGAGGGTGGAGAGGTAGATTTCTTTGCCGAAGATGAAAACAAAATGATAACTTATAAACCTGGAAGAGGTGATGTTACTGTATTCCCTTCAGGAAGGCCATATTGGCATGCCGCTAGAGCAGCACATTCTGGTAATAATAAATTGTTTATAAGAATATTTGCAACAAAACTTTTTATTGGATCAAAAAATTGGTTACATAAAACATCTGTTCATGGAGTAGAACAATGGCTGGAAATTGAAAGGGAAAAAGCAATAGAGCGTGTAAATGATGGTGTAAACACTAGACAAATTGTTTTCATTGGAGAAGGAGAAGTAAATTTATCTAATCCAGAAAAACCTATTTTTATAGATAAAAATAAAAGTATTTATATAGATGGAAGAAAAAATGAATAATCAATTTAAAAAAATAGAATTATTAAAACATGTACTCGTTTATAAAAATTTATTAGATTACAATCAAGATCTTATAGATTTATTAAATTCTTCAAAAACTTTTCATAATTGCTCCACTTGGTGTGAACATGAAAATAATTTAGGTCCAGTAGTAGATGCAGCTTATTTACATAGTTTTAGAGAATTAAAAAGAGGAAATTTAATAAATGGTTTTAGTGTTGAATTTAATCATAAAAAATTTTTTGAATGGGGCAAGAATACTACAAACACATTTGATAATTCAAAAAATATTTTTTTAAAAAAAGAAAGACAAGAAATAGAATCAAAATTATTGTCTAATATTATTAAATTAAAACATGAAACACTTATTGATTATATAAATACTTATAAAGATGATGATTTTTGGCCAGTGCCTTTAGAAAAAATAAAAGAAATGTCACAGCCAAACAATCCTAATGATTATTCTCAGTTTTCTTTTTTTAAATATGATTATGTTCCATCTGAGTGGCCATTATTAGATTTTCACACAGACGCTACAACAACTGGCCCAGAACATATAATCTCAACCATGTTTTACTTAAATGATAATTACGATGAAGGAGAAATAAAGTTTATTACAGCAGAAAATAAAATAATTTGTTATAAACCAAAAGCTGGGGACATTATAGTTTTTCCATCTTTTTTCCCATATTTTCATTCTGCAAATTATCCAATAAACGGTTCAAGATATACAATAAGAACTTCTTTAGATTTACAACCAGGATCATACAGTTTAAATAACATCAGGTTTGAGGAGTATGCAACCGAAAACCTTTTAGAAAAAATTAAAAACAAGACAGAAATGGTTTATATAGACGGGAGATATATTTAATGGAATCAAAAAATACATTAGAATTGATTAGTGAAATTACTGAATTTAATGAACTTCACGAATTTATGAAAGATGAACATTTAGATAAAGCTTTATCAATTGTGGTAAAATTATTAATGAACCCAGACATCCCAGCCGCCAAAGCACCGTCGTTGATTATTGAATTACAAGCAATGTCAACTAAATTTTCTGTACTAGCTTCTATTTATTCAACCATAATGAAGGATAAAGCTGGCACTGAAAATAATAATAAAAAAAATGTTTACTATTCTGTAAAGGAGTCTCTCGACAAACTAGTTGATGCGCTCAAGTATGTTGTTCGATATAATGCATAATGGGTAGAGAAATTGTTAGCAATTTAAAATTTAAAAAGCCTATTGGCGAATTTGATCCACAAAAATTTGCTGATATGCTGGATGAGTCCTACCTTGCCACTAAAAGAGCTGATCAGATAACAACAAAATATTCTTTTAGTCCAAGTACTATTGGATATGGAAAAGGTAATTGTCCAAGATACTGGTATCTTGCATTTACTGGAGTTATGTTTGTAGAAGAACAAGATTCTGTAGCATTAGCAAATATGATGCAAGGCACACAAGCACATGAAAGATTACAAAAATTAATTAAAGATATGGGTATTTTAAAAGAAGAAGAAAAAGAAATTAAAAATGAATATCCACCAATTAAAGGTTTTATAGATTTAGTTATTGATTGGGACGGCAAAGAAGTTATTGGTGAAATTAAAACTGCTAAACAAGAAGTTTGGGATAGCAGGCAGGCAACCATGGATCCATCGCCAAATCATTTATTACAATTACTTACATATATGAAACTTATGAATGTTAAAGAAGGTTTCTTTTTATATGAAAATAAAAATACTCAAGAAATTTTAATTATACCTATACAAATGAATGATAGAAACAAAAAAATTATAAACGACACTTTTACTTGGATGTGCGAGGTTTGGGATAATTTTAAAGAGGGTGACCTGCCTATGAGACCATTCGTAAAGTCCAGTACTTCATGTAAATATTGTCCAGCAAAAAAAGCTTGTTGGAGTATGCCAACGGGAACTGTTCAAATTGAGCCACTGGAGGTTCCAAAAAATTGATCTGCTTTAATAAAGAGTGTGCCAGAGAGTTTGAATCAAAAACACATAATCAAAAATATTGTTCAGACGAATGTTGTAGAGTAGCAACAAATCGCAGAATTATGGAAAAATATTATGAAAAAAAAGCAATTAGAAGTGGAATGTCCAGACAGTGCAAAAAATGTAAAACTAAATTAAGTAGATACAACCAGTCTGATTTATGTTCTACATGTAATAAAAAAACTAATATAAAACAAAAAAATAAATTATTGGATATGATAGATGAAATTAGCTGATTTATTAAAGCCAAAAGCATATAAAGTTTTAGGGATAGACGCCTCTACAAATTCAATAGCATTTTGTTTAATGGAAAATGATAAGCCATTAAAATGGGGCAAAATAGAATTGTCTGGATCAGATATATATGAAAAAATATTTGATGCTAAAAAGAAAATGTCTTTAATGTTAGAAGAATTAAAATCAGATTATATTGTTGTTGAAGGCGCCATACTTGTCAAATCTGCTGATGCTGTGATAAAATTATCATATGTCTACGGTGTGGTTATTGCTGAGCTCATGTCTAGTGGGTCTCGTGTTATTACTATATCTCCGAGTTCTTGGCAGGCATATATTGGAAATAAAAACTCAACAAAAATGGAAAAAGATAAATTAAAATTTGAAAACCCAGGAAAAACAGATTCTTGGTATAAGGCTCAATTAAGAAATGCAAGAAAACAAAAAACTGTTGATTGGGTAAAAGAAAAATTTAATATAGATTTAAATGATTTTGATGTTGCGGATGCATTCGGCATTGCATACTATTCTAATACGGTGCTAACAGAACGATGAAACTTTATCAAAGCAGAGAGTGGCTTACCAGAAGATATTTGGCTCAAAAAAAGACGATTACAGAAATAGCAAAAGAATGTGGAGTTTCTGCTATGACTATAAATCGTTACTTAGAGCATTTCGGATTAATTAAAAAGAGATAGGATAAAAATGCCATTTTCAGATCCAGCAAATAAACCATGGACTATTGAAAAAATTAAAGAAATAAATCCAAGTACAATTTTAGATTGTGGAGCTGGTGCTGGAATATATTCAGATTTAGTTAGAAAAAATTTGTCACAAGAAATTATAATTGATGCTATAGAGATTTGGCAACCATACATTGATGAGTATGGTTTAGAAAATAAATATGATAATTTATATAAAATAGATTTAAGAGAAGTAAATAATTTTTCTTATGACCTAGTTATTTTTGGAGATGTTCTTGAACATATGTCAGAAGACGAGGCTTTACTGGTTTGGGATAAAGTTTCAAGACAGTCTAAATATGCAATTATTTCTATTCCAATAATTCATTATCATCAAGATGCTGTCGGAGGAAATCCATATGAAATTCATGTTGAAGAAGACTGGAATACAGAACGTATTTTAAAATCTTTCCATTCAATTAAAGAATATAAAGAATTTGATGTGACTGGAGTTTTTATTGCGGAGTTTAAAAATGAAATTTACTCATAAAGTATTTCATTTAGAAGAATCAGTTGAAAGACAACAATATGTAAATAATATCAATGCATATTTGAAACCACATTCAGTTGAATTAGATACAAAAACTATTAAAATTTCTAATCAAGAAGAGTTTATAGAAAATATTTTAGAGAATAAAGATTTTGTTTTAGATTTTAATGGATATAATTTAGATAGTATTCAGGGGTGGAGATACGGAGAAATAGGTCTCTGGTTGAGTAATTTTTTGGCATGGAAAAAATTTTTGGATTCAGATGCTGATTGTGGAATATTCATGGAAGATGATATAGTTTTTAAAGAAAATTTTATTGATTTATTAAAACAATATCTTTTAGAGATTCCAAACAACTGGGACGCTTTCTTTTTTGCAGTTCCAGAGGGTCAGTTTCACAAATATAATGTTCACGGAATAGATATTGGTTTAAAAAATATATGTAGGGTTTATCAAGATCATTGGATGCTATGTTATATTTTAAGTAAAAATGGGGCATCAAAAGCTATTAATAGTGCGAAATCTGGAGTATCTCTTCCAGTAGATTGGCATTTCTTTAGACAAAAACATTTATTTAATTCATATTCAATTAAACCAACATCAGAGTTTGGATGTTTTGGATCACCAACTGAAACAACATTTCAAACACAACCTAGAAAGATAATGACAATTGATTCCTAAAATAATTTGGCAAACATACAAAGATTCATACGAAAATTTAGCTCCCTATATGTATTCGGCTATGGAAACATGGAAAAATAAAAATCCAGAATATGAGCATAGGTATATGGATGATATTGAAGCTGGACAGTTTGTGCTAAAAGAGTTTGGACAGGATTGGTATGACTTATTCATAGGTCTTCCAGTTGGAGTAATGCGTGGAGATGTTTGGCGGTATATGATTATTTATAAATATGGTGGAGTATATGCAGATCTGGATACAGAGTGTATTTCATCTATTTCTAACTGGATGTTGGATGATAAAGATTTTATAGTTTGTCCAGAAAATAAAATGCATTTTTGTCAATGGACATTTGCCGCAACGGCTGGTCATCCAATTTTAAAATCTGTACTAGATTTAATTAAAGAACGTATATCTAATCCACAATACGAAACCCAGCATTTTGTGCACAGCCATACTGGACCAGCAGTATGGACTGATGGAATTTTAAAAGCATTAGACATTAGTGTTGAAAGTTTAATAGATGATTCAGATTTAATTAATGAATCTAAAAAAGCAAAAGAATATAATTTTTATTGTTATGGAAAGGAACAATGGAGGATTTTCCATTTCTTGTCCGTACATCATATTTATGGGAGCCAAAGGTGGAACGATGGTGCTTATGTTCAATGGATTGAAGATCCAAAAGTGAAAGGGTATAGGTAATGTTAGAACCAGTATATGAAGACAGAAAAGAATTTATCTGCAATGATTTAATTACAAAAGCCTGTACTGCGCCTTCTGGATTAAAAATAGTTAATATGTGTCATGAAATAGCACATAATTTAGTAAAGAAAAATATTTCATATGGAGACTCCGCTTTAAGCCCTATGAGGCTGTTTGCCCAATCTGATGCGATAGAACAATTAAAAGTTCGTATTGATGATAAATTAAATAGGATAAAAAATGCTCAAGGATTTCCTGGCGATAATGATATTGACGATTTAATTGGATATTTAATTTTATTAAAAATAGCTACACAAAATTGACATTTTAGTTGACTAAAAGTATAATCTAATTATGATAGAACAAAGACCATGGGGATATTATCAGGTTTTATCTGAGTCTGATATTCAAAAAACTAAAAAACTTTATATAGAGCCAAATAAACGCATTTCTCTTCAGCGTCACAAGAACAGGTCAGAACACTGGTTTGTGGTCTCAGGATGCCCCCTGGTGACTTTAAATGGGCATATAGAGGTACTCTATCCAGGTAAAAGCATAGATGTGCCAGCTGGGGTATTTCATAGAATTGAGGCAGGCAATTTACCAGTAGAATTAATAGAAGTGCAAACAGGTCACAGTTTTGACGAAAATGATATAGAACGTTTAGAAGACGACTATGGTAGAAATTGAGCTAGCAGACCACTTTGACAGAATGAATAAGGTGGTCTCAGAATTATTAAAGGGTAACTCTGCAACGCAGATTGCAAGTCTTATTGGTTTTCAAAGAAA
>Ga0214923_10008285_pt1 | contig 11119 bp, 14 predicted proteins | sample LL1510_MetaG_FD_177993 | JGI IMG/M metagenome (GOLD analysis project Ga0214923, IMG submission 177993) | Freshwater microbial communities from Lake Lanier, Atlanta, Georgia, United States - LL-1510 | ecosystem: Environmental > Aquatic > Freshwater > Lake | place: USA: Georgia | collected... | reverse complement strand
GACATTTACCTTGTCTATATTTATAAAACCAGCTGGGTGGATTTCTATAAACTTGTATAATTTTTCCACCTAAACGTATTATCATATTTATTTCATTTTCAAAACGACAATCTGATATTACTATATTTACTTTATTACTCTGTAACTTGTTCAATTCGTTTTCAACAATTTTTACCCAAATATCAGGATGAAATTTATTACGAAATAAATCGGTTGCTAAATATTGCATTACATATCTTGGTGTTAATTGTGACATTTTTAATGTTTGTGACCACCATGGGTCTACAGTTTCTCTCCATTCACGATCTTCTTTTGTTAATCCTTCTAGTCTGTCTCTTGGCCATCCAAACATAATTGATATTATATCTTTTAATTTAGACGCAAAGCTCATTTTAATGAAACCATGTTCTGTAATTAAATAATCTGCAATGGTGTCTTTACCGGATGATTGAAAGCCGCAAATTCCTATAATCATTATTATAAAATTGCCAGTTTGCTTTTAAATGACTTATAAAAGTGTTATTTGAAAATTATATATATTTACCTGTAGTTAAAGACTCTTTAAGTTCAAAAATCAATAATATATATTGAACTTAAACTTTTTTTTAAAAAGTCGAATGGATTTTCGAAAATGGACAAAAATAAATGTCCAAAATTGGAAATCCCAAAAAAGTTTTAAAAAAGACCGTGAATACGTGAAATGTGACGATAATGCTCACATAATATAAAAAAGTTAGCAAAAATATGTGACGATAATTTTTCTATATTTTTTGCGAAAAGGATTTAGGGATTTTTCTGTTAACTAAATAGTTAACAAATGGAAACATTTTTTCCCCAAATTTTCCCCAAGTTTTTTTGCGAATATTGTAACATCAAAACCAATAACAAAAAAGATTATAATAAACATCTATTGACAGCAAAACATCAAAAGTTAACAAAAGTTAACATTTTTTCCCCAAATCTAGAAAAAAAATCCCCTTACGATACATTCAATTTAATTTGTGAAAACTGTAATAAAAAATATACAAGCAGAACAGGACTGTGGAAACATCGTAAAACATGTTTACCTCAAGAAGTTTATGAATCATCATCTATTGATCTTGGGTTATCTGACAAAGATATTATTAATGCTCTTATTAAACAAACTGAAAAACTAACAAATATTATTGAAAATGGTATTGGAAATACTACTAACACTAATTCTCATAATGTTATTAATAACATTGATAATAAATCATTCAATCTTAATCTATATTTGAATGAAACATGTAAAGATGCTTTAAACATAAATGACTTTGTTAGTTCTATTAAGCTAAATCTTGACGATCTTGAACATACTGGAAGAGCTGGTTATATTGAAGGTATTACTAATGTATTCTTAAAAAATTTAAATAAACTAGAACAACATATGAGACCACTTCATTGTAGTGATTTAAAACGTGAAGTATTATATATCAAAGATAATGATAAATGGGAAAAAGAAGTTGACCAAAAACCCATACTAACAAAAGCTATTAAAACTATAGCAAACCAAAATATTAAACAAATACAAAATTGGAAAGAAAAATATCCTGATTGTACAGATGCTGACTCAAAGAAAAATAACTTATATTTAAAGATTGTTAGTAACTCAATGTCGGGAGGAACTAAGGAAGAATGCGAGAAAAGTTATAATAAAATCATCAAAAACATTGTTAAAGAAAGTGTTATTGATAAAGATAATTGTTGAAAAAATATGTTTTAAAGCTCTTTAAATTACTTTAAAATATATTATTTATTAATTTAACTCCTAGAAGTACCTAATAAGTCATCAAAAACTTGAGCTTGTAATTCCGGTAATATATTCTTTCGTAATGCCTCTAATTGATCTTTTAATGTTGTCTTTGAACCATCTGCTTTTAAAATTGCAGCACCAGTATACCAATCTGGAGGTATTACTACACTATTAGATGTATTACAAGCATTAGCCACATTACTAACATTAATACCTCCTTTAAGAACACCAGTTCCTGTTTGAACAGCATAGGGGAATGGCTTTTGAAAACCAACCGGATCTTGACATCTTCTTTGAATACGTAATGTATAATCACTTGCATCTTTTGGTTGATGTAAAGTTTTTGTGTAAGGAGCATTCGCTTGTTGAATATTCATAGTATAACCACGAGCAGGGGTAGTTTGACAGCCGGTAGCACCACAACGAACAAAATAATTCACATAGGTTTCCGTATTATTAACATCATAATGACAATAATTGCCGGCAGCTTTGTTATGAATATATAAACCTTGACTGGCAGAATCAGTTTGATTACCAGTGTAATCAGGTTGAACCCAGTAGTTAGGATATTGTCCAGAATTAATCCATCTAAATCTACGTTCTAACATTCCTTTTGTACTTAGAACAGGGGGTTTAACAATGGCATTTTGAACAGCAACTCCAGTTATAACTGGTGTAATATTTAATGATACTTGATTTGGACCATCAGGATATCTTCCTCTAGTGCCACCCCATCCTTTAGGATATTTACCACGATACGGAGTGGCGCTTTTACTAAATCTCATACTTTGACCCACTCCACCAATATTTCTATATGAACCAGTAATAGAAAAACCAGCATTAGAAGCATTATAATAATTTCCACCAACGATTCCATCAGGACCTACCAAACTAGCATTAAAAATAGTAGATGGCAAATTACCCTTTCTACCATAAGGACCTTGATATATCCAATAATTATTTGTTAGTTTACCAGAAATTTTAGTGGCAGATGATGCGCTATTTATTGATTTTTTTTTGAAAGTAGCTAATGACATATATCATAAATATAGATAATTAATTTTTAAACTAACAATAATTTTCTATTATTTATATTATCATTCAAACATCTTTTTAGAAACCAGTATATCTTTGTATTATATAAAGGTTTAATAATTTTATCTATTTCTTCAAAGGTTTTAAATTCATTACCAACTAACAAATAAATATTTAATAATGAAAATATAACTAATAGTCCTAAACTATAATAGCAACATTTATAATTTATTTCATATGGTAAACTTGTTAGTTCTAATAATTCTGGATTTGAAAAATATGGGTGTTTTATTGGTGATGTAAAAATAATAGAATTACCATCTAATGGTAATAAAAATTGTGTAGAACAAAAAATAAAAGTGTTATCTATTGTTAGTATATCGCTAATATCAAAACCATAAAATCCAAATCCAAGTTTATTTAAATACAATATTTGTTTTGATAAATCATTAATTAGTTTAATACATTCACCATGTGACAATTGTGTTTTTTTTTTATTTAATATGTATTTTTTAAATGGAACAACATGTTCGGCTGAGAAAAAAATACTGTTAGTTTCGTGTTCAAAATGACACGAATTTAACATTTGCTGAATAGTATGGTAAAGTTCATTTATATGTTCACCATTAATTTTTAGACTATATGTAAATTCATTTATTGGAGTTAAATTATAAAAAACTGTCATTAATTAGATTAATAATATGTTTAAAATTACATAGTTTAACGAAATAAATTACTAACACATAAATTTAATGGTATATTAATGAAAACATGACTATAAATTTTAATAGCAATATGAGAACAAGATAAACAATAATATTTAGTTAGTATCGTTAATCGCAATATCCTCAAGATAACCTTATTGTTTTTCTTTCAGAAATTGGTCTCTACAAAATGTATAGTTTTCTATAATTTTACATTTCTCATAGCCATTAGGTCTGATTTCTCCAGGTCCCAATCTTTGGGTTTAGAATATAATTCTAATTGTTTTTGTTTAAGTCTTCTATAAAATTCTCCTTCGCCTGCTTCAAGATCAAGAATATATTCATTAGGAATAGTTTCATTATTTTTAGGTGTGTTTTTAGCAAGTTTTGGCATATCTGCTCCAAAAATCCTGGTCGTTAAATCTGTAATTAAAGATGCTAGAGACATATATGATGTTTGATAAGTATCTAATATTTTACTATTAGATAATTACTTTTCAATTTTTTTTAAAAAGCAGTTTGGGTAATTGGTTAAAAAATTGATTTATTTAAGAACTTATAAACACATTAATAAATATATTTTACAACACTACATTACATAATGGCTTCATTTAACTTAAATGCTTATTACTTATTTATCAGCAGATTATCAGCATGTGGTTTCTTTCTACTTCCAACATTTTCTTTTGTTTTCGTTGTCGTCACAATCATCGGTTCCTGCGGTTGTTGTATAACATTTGAACCGGTTAAGTTTACGAATACAAAAGAAAAGCATATTAATGAAGGTAAAAATGCTGAGTGTCCCATTACATACGAAGAAATCAAAGATGGCGACACCTATATGACCTGCGATGCTTGTAAGTATAACTTTTCAGAAAGTGCAATAGTAAAGCACTTAAATAAAAGTAAAAAAAGAAAATGTCCTATGTGCCGTGCGGAGTGGACAAATTACTGTAAATATATTAATAAAGATAACAATTGTGAAATGATGGAAAAGGTAAAAAATTTAATAGACACTATTAAATTTCCAATAATTGATGACAGCATTAATAAAAAGGATATTTGGGTTTCCTTCAACATCACATTTAAACTTGCTCAATTGTCCATTATGATATATATGGATGTAAATGGCTCCTGGAAAACGTTGTTTACACTGCTTTTTCAAATCTTTGGAACTTAGCTCATAGATTTCTCAACAGGAATAAGGTTGTTTTCAATGAAAAATTTTAAAAATTTAACCATACAAAACTGGGTTTACCAGATTGAGAACGTCCACTGGATTACATTTTTCAAATCAGTAAAGCTATTATCAATATCTCTTCCAGTTTTGGATATGTGGTAAGTATTTATTAGCCTTGAGTTTTTGTATTGGGCATTAAACTCATAACGAACCTAATCGTTAATTTTCTTTTTAATAAACAACTGGAATACGTTGAGTGAGAGTTAAATTATTATTTCGAATATTCCAATATCACGGCAACATAGGAACTTTGGTACTCAAGTTCTTTGGAGATAGGGTTTTAAATTTTTAGCGGTTAATTTAAGAAGATTTTCTTCCTGAGCGAGGGTTTTAATGTCAGCAAATTTAGCAATTTAGAAAACTACACGTTTGCGATTTTTACATTTTTCATCAAATATAGAAATGTGTGTTGGACTACTAGGTAAAACACCATGCTTTTTACCTTTAAAATTTTTAAGTTTTAGTAGAGAAATAATTCCCTCCACTTCTTCGCATTCGATTACTTCACTGGAATTCATTTGATGACTTGGGACGTTTTAATATTAATAACTTTTAATATATTTATTAAGTAATTTCAATTTTTCTGTTTGTATGATAATTAACTAAAAATTTTATTGAATAATATTAAATAATTTGCTTTTTCTATGTTAATTATATGAGTAAAAAAACTAGACAAACACATAAAAGGCATACAAAAATACATCGACTACATAAAAAATATGTAACACATAAGAGACATACAAGACGTCATTTATATAAAAAAAACCGTGAAATAGTAACTTTGCCGGGTAGTAAAGGTTTACCTTTATTTTCATAAATACTAAGCCAAATAAGATAATGGTAAATAGCAAAAAGGAATCAGGAAATATGATTCTAGGTTTAAGAAACATGTAAATAAAATTGATTATGAAAATGTATAAATACTTATTGTATATTTTATAATAAAAAATGATTGAGCAAAAAATATTTTGTGATTTGGATGGTGTGTTAGCAGATTTTGATACTAAAATGGCTAAAATTTGTAAGAAGAATGTTAGTTGGTTCCAGTCAATGGAGCAAAAGTTAGTATGGAAAATGTTGAATAAAAATCCCGGAATTTTTGAGGTTCTACCTGTTATGCTAGAGGCAAACTACTTATGGTGTTCATTATTGCCATATAAACCAGTTATTTTATCTGGTTATCCTCGTTCAAAAGTGTCAAAAGCGGCAAAGATTAGTTGGTCTAAAAACATTTAGGTGCGAACTGTCTTGAGGTTAAATCTGTAAAGGAGATAAATGAGAAACCCAAATATGACTATTATATCATTCTAACCTCAACCAATAAGAAACCTGAATATTTCGGTGGAATATTCTATCACTAGAATGGTTCAAATGCGAAGGAAATAATTGGAACAATAAAATAATGAACGGTTACATAAAAGTTGTTTAAATTAACAATTAAATAATATATTTTTTTACTTAAAGAAACCAATCAATGAAAAAAGAGTATTGACCAAGTGGTCTCATCTTTTAAACTCTTAATTAAACAATTACAAGCAATAAACTATACAAATTTTTATATTTTTCATATTTATTTTTTTATATTTTTACCAATCTTCATCAATTTCCTCTTGATGAGTAGAGTTAGCATAAGGTTTATGCTCGTAACTCACACTATCATCTTCTGTTTCTGTGTCCGTATCCCATGCAGCCCAACGCGTCATCGTTGAAGCTTTGGGGATTGAAGAAGACCATGGGGCTGCATTTGGGACAGGTACAGGCGCTGGAGCAACAACATTCACTGGCTTTGGCGGAGCAGGTCTTAAAAGCGCAGCAGCATAGTTGGTTGAAACCAAATGAGTGCGAGTGAGTGATGTAGTAGGCAGAGCTGGGAACTCTTCCTTGACTTCAGCAACCTTTGGAGTGACGACTTTTTCTTCTTCTGATTCTTCTGAATCCGAAGCTAAAACAGCAAATATATTATGATTAGTTGACTTACCTTTAGGCTTTTCACCTTTAGGCTTTTCAGTAGCCTTCTTTTGAGCATTATTGTGCACCGAAGAAGTGGATCTCTCCTTTTTCTTCAAAACTGCACAATACTTTACTGTGTGTCCTTTCTCGAAACAGTATCGACATTCCAGAGACAATAGTGTGGGACAAACAATCCTTGAATTGGGATCGCGAGACTCTCTAAGGAAATGAGAGCGATATTCTGATTCAGACTTGCCAGCATCGTGACATACTTTGCAGTATTTCTGCATAGGAGCAGAGTTCTTGACGTTCTTAACGTTGCGAGACATTTTTGCGGTTGAGTTAGTAAACTTGAAGTTGGATACGAGTAATAGATTATAGTTATATTATACTATATAGTTTAAAAGCATTTCAATTTTTTTTTAAACTATAGTAAAAATACGTTAACTAAAAATTTTTTAATTATTTTAGAATTGTTAAAAAAATGCTCATTAATTATTACAAAACATATCTATTCTAATATTTCTCCATCTTCAACTTCATATTGACCTAAAATAAATAAAACTCTACGAATCTCTATTAGTTCTCTTAATTTCCTTTCTTGCTCCTCTTTTAGCTCTCTCTCTTCTTCTTCATCCGCTTCTATAGCCATCAATGCCCAACTCTTCTTTTGTTTGTCTTGAATTGACAAATTTGAAGTCATTTTGGTACTAGGTTGTTGTTGTGAGGATGCTTTTATATTATAGCTTATGTATGTTTTAATATTCAATTTTTTTTATTTTAGATGTATTAGTATTAACACTAAAAATAATATATATTATTTTAATACTCATTTTATATAAAAGTCAAAGGTTTATTTATCAATATTTTTAATAATTATTAACATTATAAAATTTTTAGTTTATGTATTTTTACTATAGTTTAAAAAAAAAATTGAAATATTTTTATCTCATAAACCAAGAGATAGATTTATTGTGAAAAATGACCGAAGAAGTAATTGACCTCCGCTACCTCGCTGAATTCCAGCCTTCCCTCTGTATTCCTCGTGTCTTCAACAATATCACTGAAGCCAGGATTCGTCATGTATTTGGCGAACTTGGTCTAGGCAAGATTAGTCGTCTAGACATTCTAGAACGAAAGAATGAGAAGGGCGATACCTTTAAGCGAGTGTATGTCCACTTTGATAGGTGGTTCTGGAATGAAGATGCGCAAGCAGTACGTAGAAAATTAGTTTCCGGTAAGGAAATAAAAATCGTTTATGATAGCCCTTGGTTTTGGAAGGTGTCTGCTAGTAAGTGGAAACCACTCAGTAATTCACAAAATAGAGGAGCTTCCCAGCGCACAAGAGCTCACATTGACTTTGATGAGGAGCCTCGCACCCGAGTTACGGACGAGTTTGGGCCTGATTTGACACTTAAGAAGGAATACGAAGCGAGTTGCAGACCAGAGAGACGTAATGATTCACGAGAGCGTCGCAGACCTGAAAGACGTGATGATACACGAGTTCGTCGCAGACCTGACAATCGTAGTTCTGAGAACAGAAACGATAAAAAAAACGCTAAATTACCTATCGCTCCAACTCTCACTTGTAAACCCGAGAATCGTGAACCCGTGGTTCATCGCAGTCTTTCATCGTCTCCCCCAAGACAGCGTATAGTTAATCCAGACATGGCGAAGATTGACTATGGTGATGCCATACCTCCACCTTTAAGAAAGCGTAAAATTACAGCGAAGAATTCAGCAGCGGAGCTAGTTGTGAAGCAAGAGCCTCTCCAAGTCCAAGATGGAGAAGTTGCCGAAGAGCAGCCCATCTTTAGTGGTCGTAGCGAGGAAGAACGTGAAATTTGCGATGAGCTCTATCGTGAATTTATGTAGATTATAGCATGCGTGTAATCAATTAAGTAATAAAAAGGTGAGGCTAAAGCATTAGTGCTTTAGCTAATACCCTTTTCTTTTTTATTTGGCGTAAAAAAATTGATTTATAATTAAATTCAAAAACTTATTACACAAATATCAAGTTTTTTAAAAATGGTCTGCTCATTTTGCCAAAATCGTTCCCATAATATTAGTCAGTGTCATCATCCAATGATTGATGTATTATATGAAAGAATAAAAGTAATATATGTGGATATAATGATACAGTATCCTCATGATATAGAGTTAAGGTTTAAATCAGTTCTAACAAGAAGATTCAATCTTAGAGAGCTTCGTGGTGTAGGAGTGAGATATTTATTTGCAGTATCGCGAACAACAAAAGCTGTATTAATTGATCTGCTATGGCAATATTTTAGTAGTCGTATCCATCTTTCAGAGCCTCAAGAAAATGATGGATGGATTGAATCGCGAAGATTACCTGTAGCACCGGTTCCGGTGCCAGATTATACTCGTAATTTAGAGTATACATCACCAGAAGACGAACATGGCGTAATGTGGTATATTGATACAACCCCTTCTCCAGTATCATTATTAAGTTTCTCTCAGCAAATATTTTTTAGAAACTCATTGTTAGTAGCAGTAGAAAGGAATCTGCTACCGGAATTTGAAGAAGTTGCACACGCTCCAAAATATAATATAAGTCCGTTGTTAGTTCAGCAGGAAGAAAAAGAAGGGGTAGAAGAATGCCCAATTTGCTACGAGAGTAAAAGCACTATAGATCTGGTAAAGTTAAATTGCTCTCATGTATTCTGTGGCGAATGTATAAAAGGGACTTTAAAAGCACATAATAACATGTATTGTAGTCCTGTATGCGCGTTATGTAGAGCACCGATGACAAGTTTTAGTGTTAAAAATTCAGAAATATATAATTTAGTATCAGAGCATTGTTTGTAATTAATTTTACACCTTGAAGAGCTTTCACAATTTATGAAGTTCTTTTTTCATTAAATGCTTATTTGGGATTTGTTTTGCCAACAAGTTTACGTATATATATTTCTAAGAAATCATTTTTTCTAACTTTATTTTATAAATGGTATCGTCCAAAATGTTTGGTCAAAAAGGCGCAAATATAATAAAATTAATGTATGAAAAGAAGGAATTTTTGATCCTTGTTTTTACTAACTTAATAGCACAATTAGGGATTACATATTATGTAATGGAACGAACTCACGAAGGTATAATGGATGTAAGTATTTGGATCCTATTTACTGTCCAGCTAATTATTATTTTTGCGATGGCATTGGTTCCTATGCCGGAATTTATGAAATTTTTATTATTTTGTGTGTTTTCTTATACATTTGGCATTATGCTCTCAGTTCTCAAAAAGAACTACTTTTCTGACTTGATAATTGTAGCCATTCAAGGAGCATTAACCGTTTTTGTGTTTATGATGGCAACAGGTGTAGCTCTTTTGGTTGGCGGCATTAATATTGGCTACAATTTTGGTGCCATATTATTTTGGGCATTATTAGCTTTAATTGTAACACGTTTAGTCTTCTACAAGATGAATCAAACCAATAAAATATTGTCATTTATTGGAATCATTCTTTTTGCTGTTTATGTTATTTATGATACTAACAAAATTTTACAAAGAAATTATTATGGGAATTTTATAACTGCCTCTATGGATTATTATTTGGATATTCTTAATTTATTTACTAGTTTTCTTGGCTTTAATGACAACTAAAACAACTTAAAGATTAAGTTACTTATATTACTTATAAATGGAATTTGATTATCTAAGAGAATTTGTTTCCTTTGCAAATCATATTAAAAATGTATCAAATCATAACAATATAATGTATTTATCAATTTATGTTGATGATACGGATGAAGAACTTAAACATTTATATGTAGAAGCTGCTAAAAAACATAATAAAAAACTTCTGGAAGACCCAGTTTTTTATGATGCAGGGTTTGATTTGTTTTTACCAAAAAATAATAAAGATACGTATAATTGTGAAGATGGAACTAAATTTTATACAAGGGCTTGGAAAGACAAACCAACTAATAAAGTTGATTTTAGAGTCAAATGCTGCGGTAAATTATATACTAATGGACAATTTTGTTATACACCATTTTACATTTATGCACGTTCAAGTATTTCAAAAACGCCTTTGCGTTTAGCAAATAATCAAGGAATTATTGATGCCGGATATCGCGGAAATTTAATTGGAATGTTTGATTGTCTCAATTCATCAGATGTCAGCGACGATAGAGAATTTGATTGGTATATGGAAAAATACTCTAGAATATTACAAATTTGTGCACCTAATTTAATACCTATTTACGTAAATATTGTTGATACATTAGAAAAACTTGGTCCATCCACTTTAAGAGGTATCGGTGGATTTGGTTCAACAGGGGTGTAAATATAACATATATTTATAAAAACTTAAAAATATTATATAATAGAACTCCAAACATTGTTCGGAACTGATAGAATTTCTCTTGTAACATCATACATTTGTTTTTCTTTTA
>Ga0214923_10008284_pt1 | contig 11119 bp, 10 predicted proteins | sample LL1510_MetaG_FD_177993 | JGI IMG/M metagenome (GOLD analysis project Ga0214923, IMG submission 177993) | Freshwater microbial communities from Lake Lanier, Atlanta, Georgia, United States - LL-1510 | ecosystem: Environmental > Aquatic > Freshwater > Lake | place: USA: Georgia | collected... | reverse complement strand
TACTGCTAACGTTTTCGGGCTTTGCGAAGAAGCGGATTTCGGAGTTCAAAACTGTCAACAGAGCTCAAAAGTTGATGCGAGGTAGAATGTTCAATTAACCACTGAACCCGCTTTTTTTGCAAAACCGCTGTTACCTGTTGGCCTTCTGTCCACAGTGTCGCTGTATGCATTGCCAATATTGAGTTTTCGTGTCATTGTCTGCTGTGTTTGTCGGGCTGTGTGTCGGTGTATTTTTATTTTTTTGATGCGTTGGGGAATTTTTAAAAAATTTTGTCTGCGTTGGCAAAGCAAGCTCTTTTGCAATTTTTGGTCCGTGCGTTGGCTTCAGCGAATTGCAAATGTGCTTGCTTTTAGCGTGGGCTTTCCTTTGGTTTCATAAATATTGATATTACAAGTCCTATTCCAACAACTACGTCAACCATGTTCCACATTTGTCTGCCAAGTGCAATTTTGAAAAAAGGTTGAAATAGTAAAGCAAGCCCAGCATAAATAATCATTTCTGTTTGTCTGCCTTGTTCGTGAGCTTGATAAGCTAATATTGCAAATCCAACAAGTCCAGCGAACCTAACAAATTGGTAATATCCGTAAGGCATATCCGCCAAACAGAGAAAGAATAAAATCGCTAATACAATTTTGATTACGTTATTCATCTTTTTTCAAGTCGTCAAGTGAACTGGTATCAATACTGATTAACTCAAACTGCGGTAATTCAGCCGCTTCCAAATATTGGTTGGTTATCTTGTCAAGGAAAGATTCGGTTACAATGTCTTCCTCTAAAAACTGCTCAATGTCTGGGAACACTGCCAAAATACTATCATCACTAACTTTCAGTCTGTGTCTGATATTCTTAAAAAACTTTATTTCAGAATATTCAATTTGCTCGTCTGCTTTAATTGTCTGAATAGCAAAATCAATTAAAGTTAATTCCTCTTGTTCGGTCAAAGAAGATTTTCCTAACAAGTCAAAATAATAAGAAATGAACTCTTTGCCTCTTGTGTTAATCTGGTTTACAAGGGAATTAATTTCTTCTTGAAAGTTGAAGTCTTTAAACAATGGAGAGTTTTCACACATTGTTTTAATTAAGGCAATTTCTCTGTTGTCAATATGCCCGTCAGATGCCATACAGCAAAATGCTGATTTAAGCACTAATTTGTCAAAGCTAATTGTGTCCATATTTTTTTGTATTAAGGTTTAAAACCAATTCTTGGTCGTTCATTTTTTTGTTCTGTTTGTTCTGAATTCATTTTAGCTCTTATTGTTTCATATTTCTGCAACTCTTGAAGAGGAACAGAGGGCTTTGTATTTTTTATTATATTTTCCAGAATCTGCATTGTAATTCTTGACTTTTCTTTTAAAGCCAAACGGGATGCTTCATTTACTAAAAATTCAATGTCAGAAGAAACATGGTTTGCTGTCAATGTTGAAAGTTTGTCATAGTCCATACCAAAGTCAAGAGGCCTGTTTTTAAGATACATTTCAAACATTGCTTTTCGGGCTTCAAAGTCTGGCGGAGGTAAATAGAATTTCTTGTCTAAGCGACCTGCTCTAAGCATTGCAGGGTCTATCAAATCAGGATAGTTAGTTGCTCCTATTATGAAAATTCCTTTTTCGCCTGTTCTGTCCATTTGAGCCAACATTTCATTTACCGCACTTTTCGCCATTTCGTGAGCATCACTGTCACGGTTTGGAAGTAGCTCATTTATTTCATCAATGAAAATGATTGTCGGAGCATTTTTTTCGGCCTCTTCAAACATTTTGGCAATGTTTTCCTGAGTAGCATTGATAAATCTACTTTTCAAAGTTGAAGGAGTTGCCAACATAAAATTAAAGCCAACTTCTTCGGCAAAGTGCTTGGCAAAAAAAGTTTTACCACAGCCTGGAGGGCCATATAAAAGCATTCCATTAGGAATAGTTACGCCATACTTTGCGTATTCTTCGGGTTTGTGCAAAGCATCAATTACATCTAATTGCAATTGTGCTTTCAATTCTTTCATTCCTGCAATAGCATCAAAACCTTTTCCTTTTGCTTTTTGAGTTTTGATTTTTTTCTCATCCTTGTCGTCTGACTTTGCTTTCTGAATGGTGTCAACATCTTCAATCTCAATTTCACCATTCAATGCTTGGGTAAATTCATTTGCAGATTGAAAGCGATTTTCGGGGTCGTTCTGCAAAGCCTTTTTTAAAACCTTTAGAACTGATTCATCAAAATCAACAATATCTTCTGAAACTTCTGGAAATGTAATTGACTTTTTTCGTTCCTCAATTATTAAATCTTCGGCTTTTGTTCTATCTGCTTTAAATTTTGAAATGTCTTTGAACCAAGGTGGCATTCCAAAAAGTAAATGATACATTACTGCACCAACTGAAAATAAATCAGATTGAGGAGAATAAAAGCTATTGAAACATTCCGAAGCTACATAGTTCAAATTCAAACCTACTTTGTTATATGCTTTTGACGATTGATGAAACGAACGGGCAAAACCAAAATCTATAATTTTAGCTTGTGGAATGTCGCCCGATAAATCAAGCATTATATTTTGAGGTGTGATTTCATTATGAATAATTGGTTCGGGCAAACTGTGCAAATAATTTAGGCCTTTTAAGACAGCCGAAATAATTTGCTTTAAATCGTAAACAGATTCAATTTTCTCACGGCTTATTTTTTCAGCCAAAGTTTCACCTGCTATGAAATTAAGCACCAAAAAGCCAAATTTCTTGCCTTCAAAAATCAGCTCACCACTGTCTTTGTATGAGACAATGTTTGGATGCTTGATTGATTTTATAAATTCAATTTCAAGCAAGTTATTTTCACTGTCAAAAGCAGAACGGTGAAGTTTTGCATAATTGAACAATTTAAGAAAATACAGCTTACCATCCTTTCCTTTTACTCTATATGTTTCCGCATTACTGCCTTGCTTAATAAAAAGCATAACAGAATACTTTTCATCAACTGAAAAGTTTTTGGGTAGTATGCCTTGTTTTTGAATATCCATTTTAAAGAGTAAAAAATTGAGTTATTAACCTAATGTATCTTTTGGTTTTTCATCATCAGGCATTAATGATATTAACTGAACTAAAATATTTCTTATACCGCCTGTGTTTCCAGCAGTAGCCAACTGTAAACCTTGGTTGCATAATTGTCTTGCTTTGTTTCGGTCTTTCCAATGGTATGAATTAAAGTCGCTGTCAATGTGTTTCAAAAATTGAACATCCATTGCGTTTCCTGTAACTGCGTTACGCAAATTGAAATCTAATGAGCCAATTTCACTAATTAGGTGTTTCGCCTCCTTGGTATTTTTGTCCTTGATTACCTGCTCAATAGTTTTCTTATATTCTTGAATATGTGCTTCAACTTTATCCATATTCAAGTCGTTATCATCACTATTTGCTTTTATTTTTTCTATCAAATCTTCCAACTCATAGAAAGCGTCTTTTAGTTCTTGTTCAACTTTTGGCCATTCTGCTTTCTTTTCGGCTTCTTCCAGCTTTAAAAGTTCTTTACGTAGATTATCTAATATTTGAAGTTTGCCATCATTAGTAACGCCTGATTTCTGCACATCACTCTCAAGTTTTTCCAAGTTTGCTATTGCATCGGTATCATTAACCTTTTTTGCAGTCCTAATTGCTTTATGTATTTCACTTTGTAAAAATTCAGGTTTAGGTGGTTCTGTATTTTTAATATCAATCTCTAATTCTTCTGTATGTTCGATTAATGGAAAATAGGCTGAAAACATCATTTTTTCAGACCTATCAACTTTGATAGTTATTTCAACATCACTACCTTCAGGTAACAATTTGGGAATTGTCTCTCCTGTAATTATTACATCGTATATCCATTTATTCAAAATTGGATTTGTGCCATCAGCATTTCTTTCACCCATATAAATTGGAATACGAATAATATCTTCCTGTTTTCCGGGTCGTATTTGTTTTCTTGTTTTTAAGTCGTTACGGACACCCGTAGCAGGTACTCTTTTGGTTCTTTCCAATCCAGGTATTGAAAGGAATAAATCTTTATCTTCTTCCTTGAAATATTTTGCAATTCCTATGTTATAAGGTAAGGTGCTTAAAGTGTCCAAGCCTCCGATTCCTTGCAGAATATTTATTGAATTTGGTTGACATTCAATTCTAGTTCCTTGCTCGTCATAGGCTAAAATCTCAAATTGGTTTGATCCTTCAGCTAACTTTAAATCTAATAAAGTTTTCTTTTCTGTAGAAATTAACTTTTTTCCACTACTCCATGCTGCGTCACCTCTTACAAAATCAATGAATACCTTATTTGGTATTATACCTTCTGTTTTTTCTTTCAAAACCTGAACATTTATCATTTCGTCAAAATCAACAGAAGTTGCTGAATAGTTAACTTCTAATTGTAATTTTGTTTTATCTCTAGTTTCTTCTTTAACTTCTTCAGAAACTGAAATTGTGGAGGCAAATAATGCTGCTCCTGTGGCAACTGCGGTCATCGGGTCGATTGAAGTATCAACTTTTTCAGTAATTTGCTCCTTAAGCATTCTTCGCAAAATTGGTGAATGTGTAGGACCTCCAACAAGAATTAATGCATCGATATCATTTCCTTTAAGATTATTATGTTTCAGTAGGTCTTTGGTAATGTTTATTGCTTTTTGAAAGATTGGACTAAGCACACGTTCAATTTCCTTTTGGTTTATTTCAATATCTATTTCTGGTTCTTCCCCATTTTCGTCCTCAAATGGCAGGTCTCCTAAATTGGAAAGAATAGGGTGAACATCTTTAAATGATAGTTGATTTTTCGCTTCTTCTGCATAGGGCTTAACTGCATCACGAAGTATCTTCAGTTTATCATCATCATTAAAAACAAAATCAATAGCAAAATTTTCTTTTAGATACGGCAAAATGATTTCATCAACTATTGCATAATCAAGATTTTTTCCGCCTAACCAATTATCACCAGCAGTATCTTTTACTGATAGGATCCCATCCTCTGCTTTTATCAGTGCAGCATCAAATGTACCTCCTCCAAAGTCAAACACTAACCAAAAGCCATCCTTTTTATTTGACTGTAACCCGTATGCAGTAACAGCTGCAACTGGTTCTTGTAATAACTCAATATGTTTAAAACCAGCTAATTTTGCTGCTTGCATTGTTGCGTCTTTTTTGACAGCGTCAAACATGGCAGGCACTGTAATTACAACAGAGTTTAAATTTTCGTCAGTTACATATGATTTTAGTTTTTTCAGCACTTCTGCTGATAATTCTTCAGGTGTAATAGCACGATTTAAATTGGAACTATTCTCTGAATGCTTTGTTCCCATCATTCTTTTAAATTCGATGTAAGTATTTACATCGCCTTTCTCCCAATTTTTCAGGGCACGTTTGTTATCGTTGCTCATTACATTATTTGCAACTACACCAACTAAGAAGTCCTTCTTTTTATTAATTGATACACAAGACGGAGTTGTGTCCATGAGTATATCAGATTTTTTAATTGTTGGTTTACCATTTTCCATTCTAGCAATTGCCGAATTGGTTGTTCCTAAGTCTATTCCGTAGTCAATTTTTGTTCTCATGTTTTATAATTTAGTTATTTTAACCTACTGAAACCTCCACTTGGGCAGGCTGAATCATTTTGTTATCATAGTTTACTTGTGGCTTAATAATTTTAGAAATAATTTCGTCACCTTTTTGAAGATTTTCATCTGGAACAGAATTGACAACTATTAATTTCATACCTTGATGAAATTGCTTGCCAATTAATTCAGGTATTTCATAACCATTAGCCGCAAGATTATCTTTAAGTTTCTGAACAGAGCGTAAAAGTTGTTTAAGGCCTCTTACATCTTTATCCATAAAACTTATGTTTCTTTCGATTAATGTAATTTCATCCGCTACTTTTAAGGCTAGAGAATGATCCACTTCTGAACTAGAATGTTCTGAATTTATATTAGCATTCTCTAATAAATCTATTTGCTTTTCAATCAATTCGGTTTGTTTTTCAAACTCTTTTACCAAACTTTCTTCAATGGAAGATTTTGTTTTGCTCAACTGCTCAATAAAATCTGTTTTGTCGGTTTGCTGCCTTTTGCTCAATAACCAATACAGAAGCCCTGAAAGTAATATTGCTGAAAGAACTCCAATAATGCCATAAAGAGAATTTTTGCTTAAAGATTGACCAACTTCATCTATTCTTTTGTTTGCTGTTTGTTCAGTCGTTGTAATCTGAATGCCCAATTGGTTTGCAGTCTGAAAAATAGCGGAGCTATTTTCTTGCGTTTTACTTCTTAAACTGTCAATACTTTTGTTGGCATTTGAAAGTTTTATATTCAAATTTCCAATTTCAGATTTCAGTTTGCTGTTTTCCGATTGGAGTGAATTTACCTTTTGTGTCAAAGGTTTCATCTCTTTGTCGAAATCCTCTTGTGTTACCTGTGCAAAAGTACCAAACGAAGAAAATAGAAGTATTGCGAATGTTATTTGTCTTTTCATTATTTGATGAGTTTTATAAATTGGTTCAGTGCTTTACGAATTATGCTATTTAAAGTCCTTTTGTTTTTTAGTCTTTCTACAAGTTTTGGGGAATAGTGATAGTAGTTTTTTATAAACCACTTACCCAATGCTGACTTATCTAATACTTCATCTCTGAATTGTCTTAAAATCATTACTTGGGGGTGGTCGTAATCTCCGTAAGCCATTGTTGCTATGTAACAGCCGCTTGAACCGCTACTGCCTCCGCTGCTTCTTCCTCCACCAGTATTAACTGCTGCCAATTGTGTTTTTAGATTTGAGAGTGAAGTTCTGTTTTGTGTGTATCGTGTCCTAAAATCTTGTCTCAAATCCATTGAACCAATAGTTGTTGTTACATCCCAAGCTTCATTAACTCTTTCTTTAAGCAGAAGTATTGCGGCTACTTTAGTTGCATTGTCATAAGTATTTGCAAATCTTTCTTGTAATTTATTTATTTCAGAAACACACATTCCTTGTGCATCAGATGCAATTCTTGAGCTAAGTCCCAAGTATAATTCATCTGTGCTACCCAAAACACTTTTTACATTGCTTAAATATGGTCTTGCACTTGCTAAAAGTTGTTTTCCGTTTGCAACTGTTTCACTTCTGCCTTCATACTCGTCAATTAGGTTTTTAAGTTTTTCAAAGTCAGCTAAGATTCTTGCTTGTTTATCTCTTTCGGGTTTATCGTCAATCCATTCCTGTAAGTTTTCGGTGTTCTCTGAACATCTTTGTTTTGCGATGTTTCCTACTGCTAATGTTTTCGCTTTACGGAATAAATCCATTGACGCACTTCCTGGGTCTGTGCTTGAGTCTTTATAGTGAGAAAAGTGGTCAATTCCGCATTGCAAAATTTCATCTGAAACTTTGTCCGATATTGAAGAAAACTTAAGATTTGAAGTTCCTAAAATGGATTTGAGTTGTTTTAAGTTTTCAGAAGTTTGTTCATATAAAGCTTTACCTACATTTACTGCATTCGCTTTGTTAGCCTTTCGCTTAGCTTTTGCTTCCTCAATTTTCTTTTCAATTTGCTCAATTGGTTTCTGGACAAATCCTTTCAAAAAATCTTCTTTGGCTGAAAATTCTTGTTTCGTTAAAATGTCAAGAAATTTATTTGAAGTTATTCCTCCGCTTTTTTCTATTTCGGATTGCACCTGGTTTAGAAACAAAAGTTGTAGTTCCTTCTTTGTCGTTTTATAAGTTTCATCAGTTGCTAATGCTTTGAAGTCTTTTATAAAATCACTTTCAAGGAATTTCAGTTTTAATGAAATTCCTTGTTCTAATAGGGCTTCATTGGTGTTGGTTCCTTCCAATATACCACTTAAATAAAGCGTTCCCAAATTACTGTAGGCAGAAGCGTTACGCTGTGATACTTCTCCGTTTGAAGTTAGTTTTGTCCAAATACTAGTTACTTGGTCTAAGTCAGCTTCTTTAATTGCGTCAAATGCTGGTTCGTCTGTAATTGTGTTTCCTTTGTAAAACCAAAACAAGGCAGAACTCATTTTATCGCTGTCAAGATTGAGTTTTGAAGCTGCTTCATTTACTTTGTCTAAAGTCCTGTGCAAATTACCAAGTGTCGGAAAGCTAAAATCGTCCTGTGGGTCTTGCTCGGCTTCAAGGAATTGTTTTAACCTTTTTACTTGTCGTTCTTGTTCCCTTGCTGTTGCACCAACAAGCAAACCAACTGTCCGATAAGGATTGTTTAATATAACTTTCATCTTTTGTTTCTGAGATTGGTGAATTCGGTATAACTTTTAGAATTTATTATATCTCTCTTTAGTTTGCCATAGTAACTGGATTTATCGAAAACAAAACCTACATATGAAAGCATTGATGGAACGAAACTAAATAACGAAAAAAAAGCAAAAAATGCAGGTATTCCTCCAACCCAATTTAGCCACTCTGCTAAATCTAATGATGCTATTAAAAAACCGACAGCCCCGATGCCAAGAAATATTAACTCGCCCTTGAATGTTTCTACAAAACTTGATGGTGGGTTTATGCTATATTCAGGTCTTTCGGTTAGAATCTCTTTTAATGTTTCATAGTCATCACTTGAAATAAGTGGTGGTCTGTTAAATCTATATGTAGTATATTGTATTGTTGCCATTATCTTCTTTCTGTTACTATATAAAATTGCCAAGTGTAGCCCATATTACTTTCCATATATTCAGTTCCGATGTTTGGAATTACCCCTGGTGCAGATGCACGGTAATTATATGTTCCTGGGCTTAGTGTAATAGTCTTTGTTTGTTTTGGTGAGAAAGTATATGTTTCGGAATTAAGTTTTAAAGTTAGCGTCAATGATGTATTATTGAATATTTCAATTTCAGGATTATAAGTAGATGTCTTGCCGCTTGGAGTGAATATTCCCCTTTCATTTTTCTCAACTATATCTCCCAGTTTTACAAAAGACTTGTGAATGTAGCCTTCTTTGTCATTTGCAATGTCTATTATATTGTAGAAGTCATTTTCTGTCTCTAGCGAAACAATAAAAATTTGTGTTCCCGGCTTTAAAGATGAAATTACTCCATAGTCTGTTCCCGGACCTTGCCGAAAGTTTACCTGTTTTGTCACCCAACCTAAATAGGATTGGCCGAAACCAAATGAGGCTGTTAATAGGAACAGTGTTAAGAAGAAAAGTTTTTTCATATTCTACAAGTTTATTGCATTTATACTTTGTTCTGTCGGTGCGTTGGCAAAAAATGGCTCTTTTGGTTTTGCGAAGCGTTGGCATGTGTGTCGGGCAAAACCAAATGTGCCATTTGTGCGGTTGGCTAATATTGTTTTTAAAAAATGTGCTGTGAGAAAAAATAAAAATACAGAAGCGTTGGCTTTTGGGTCGGCTGTCTGTTGGTTCATTTGTCCCGTTACTTTATGTTTATTTCTATCGTTCATTCTTGTTGTGTCGTCTTTTAGGCTTGCAGGTAACGTTTTGCACCTACACGCAGGGCGGGCTTTTTAGCACAAATATTAGTTCGGAGAACTGAACTTTCTGTAACCACAAAACTTTCATGCGGAGACGAAACTCCGCCTTGCGTGTAGGTGCTGTTAGCGGTAGGTTTTCTATTCATTAAATAGTCTAAATTCAACGTCCAAAGGTATTTGTCCTATAAATGTATTTCGAACTTGGATTTGATATTGAAAATATGTTTGATAATCGTCAATTCGGCTCCACCTTGTCGCAATTCTGTTTATGTTATGTTCTAATAATTTGTTTTGAATAATGTTGTCCAGTGGTATGTGAAAATAGTCATAGTTTCTATCAATCCCGTCAATAATATTATCTCCAATTGCAAACATATATTTTAAAGTCATGTTTATCCACTTTTGGGCTTGTCCGTAGCTAATTGAGTAATTTAAAACTCTAATAAACTCCGATTTCAATTCGTCACATTTTTTAAAATGCCAATTGTCAAAAGAAGTTTGGTCATACGTTGTGGTGAGTGTTTCACTTGCAATATTATTTACAAAATTTCTCAGAATAATATAGTTTTCAGGTGTCTGTATTTCACCAATTCCGTGCATTGTTCTGTTGACGTCTCTATATGCTCTGTCAACCGCAGCTAGTCGTAATTCTTGCACATTGGTTGTTCCTAAATATACTCTAACCCAAAAGTTTATAATGTCTTGTTTTGTTAACGTTGTCATAGTTAATTGTTGTCTATTTGTTTATATTTTGTTAAAGTTTTGTTGCTATACTGATTGTCGTTAAACTTACCGCTAACTTACTTATTAGGGTGGTTTTTATAGGCTAATGTAACGAAAAACTGTTGTATTTGTGCAGGTTAAGTGGTGGATATCCAATTTACCCCTCTACCCAATTTTTGGCTTTACCCCCAAGTTCTGGAGGCCAAATTTGAAATGAAAATGAAAATGCAAGCAATAAAACAGCGTATTTCATAGCAAATGGTTTAGCCTTCCCGAAGATACTTCGCTTGGTCGCTGAGTCCAAAGACCTACCGAGTAACAGCAAATAGTCAAATAGTTGAATGGTTAAGGTAAATCCCGCACTGCCCTAACTTGGAGTCTGCTGCCCTTGGTCCAGCTGGTGATACTTTCATCTGTGAAGTCCATGAAATACGCGCGGCGCGGCTCGTCCTCATAACTGCTCCAATACCACGTTTCGTTTCTAAAGTTACCCTTTCCCGTCGTGTGTAACTGATTATACATCGCATCAAGTTCCTCAATGCTCGGTAACCTCCAGCCGTTGCCTAATTTTTCAAAGGCTCTCATCGCATCATACCAGCTCATCGCATTAGGAAAATCCTCCTCAGCTACTTGTATAGTCTTTCCATCTAATTTTATCTCATAACCTACAGTAGAGGACCCATCTCCACCCCCACACCCCGCAAACATCAATGCAAGCAATAAAACAGCGTATTTCATAGGAATTGGTTTAGCATACCCGAAGATACTTCGCTTGGTCGCTGAGGTCAAACTGTGGGAAGAAATCTTTTGAGGCCGTTTGTATGCAAATTGTATGCACATAAAAAAGGGTCTACGAGACTTATGTCCGTAAACCCTTGGTAATCAGTGGAGGATATCGGATTCGAACCGATGACCCCCTGCTTGCAAAGCAGGTGCTCTAGCCAGCTGAGCTAATCCCCCTCTTGTTTGATGCGGCTAATGTTGC
>Ga0214923_10008283_pt1 | contig 11122 bp, 12 predicted proteins | sample LL1510_MetaG_FD_177993 | JGI IMG/M metagenome (GOLD analysis project Ga0214923, IMG submission 177993) | Freshwater microbial communities from Lake Lanier, Atlanta, Georgia, United States - LL-1510 | ecosystem: Environmental > Aquatic > Freshwater > Lake | place: USA: Georgia | collected... | reverse complement strand
CACTGTTCGCTATCCTAATCAGGTTAAGTTCAGTGAAGAGTTTATTAATAAGCTGGTTGAAGAATATACTAACCATACTGCTATTAGAGAAGGTCAAGGAGTAATTCGCAACATTGAAGAAAAGATGCTTAAAGCACTTCGCATGCTTTTACATGAAATTTCCAAAGCGAAAAAGTCATCAGAAGCAACTCGAAAAGTAATTACACCACCTAACAAGAGCATTTAGAGTCAATACACATAATTCAAAAGGGAGCCCAAAGGGCTCCCTTTTTTGTTTAGTAATTTCCAAAGACGGAATCACGCTCATCGTCATATTTGACGATCGTATCTGAAAGTTCTTTAACATTCTGATCGTATAATTTAGATGGATTAGGAGCGACTGGATTAGTTCCACCAGCAAGACGCCCAAAAGACTCTTCTTCAGATACATCAGGAGTAATAGCCTCAGGCGGTGCTCCCGGCTCATAAGAGTATTCATAACGAGCAGCTTCTAAATACCAAGCATAATGTCTACCTAAGAAATCACCACCAGGGTTTTTTCTATCTAGACGCTTAGTCACTTCAAATACTTCAGCTGTGCGGCCACCTCTACGACCACAGCCAGTATTTACCACAACGAAAACATCACCAGACTTTGGTTCTCTATTTGGGAAATAAAGATCCCAAGTATCAAATGGAATGGCAACCCCGACATCGGCATTGATCTGAATACCGAAACGAGACATAATACTACTATTATTGGAAATTTCGACATAGGCCTTAAATGTCAGAGTCTCATCAAAGCCAGTGACCATATCATCCCCAAACAAAAAGTTCATAGAAGGTAGATTAAACCCATTGGAGTAATATCTTATCTGGACACCATAAAGACTAACTAACTCCTTTAGCCATTCATTATAGGCATTTTGGTCATTATTAGGCTGATCCACACAGGTTGGAATATATGAGGCTATCGACCCAGGATTGCTAGGATTAAAGGAAAAGCCTGTATCTGCTGGATTGAAAGTAAATGACATTGATAAATATTTATGAACGATGCGCAATTATACTTACAATTTTGAAATAGAGGATTTAATAGCCCAGTTTATTAATGCATTCAATGATGTAATTATTAATCGCTATAATAAGGAAAGGGAAATGCAAGATAAGATTCATGTGAATTTTGTCTATGCCCCCAAGAAGAAGGTTCTGTATGACCTTATTAATAAAAACCCAAACCCCATTAGTCTTCCAGTAATATCTGTTTATATCACTAATATATCCCGTGATAATAACCGAGTAGAAAATAAAATAGGTAAAAGCTACTTTGTAAATGACACTAAGGATATTAAAGAAAGACGCCAGCCTGTTCCAGTTAAAATAGAAGTTGGAATGTCTGTTTTAACAAAATCTACCGAAGACCTATTACAAATAATGAGCAACTGGGTGCCTTATACGGACCCATATATTTACATTGACGTAGAAGATCCTAGTACTAGCCAAGTAATAAGAACTAAGGTTCGATGGAATGAAAACATTACTATAAATCAGGAATTAGATGATCCATCGTCAAAGGTATTCAGATCAGGTTTTGATACATCATTTACTATTGAAGGATATCTCTTTAAGAAGCTGCTGCCCGATAGCTCTCGTATTTGTAAAATTACTACAAATATGTCATCAGTTTCATGCCTTACCAATTGCTTCATGTCTATTGAGGCTTTTGAGAAGGAGATTAATCTGAATCCAGCCAATAAAGAAACCTTCATTGTAGAAGGCATTTCGCGACTATATTGCATTACTCCTTGGGAGACTATTACAGGTAAATCCAAATATGAATTTAAAGTATCAGGGAAGAATTTGAATTATGTAACGAGCCTATATGTCAGTGCCAATAACAGTATGTTTCCGGCGTCTGCTGTTAATTATCATAACTTTTTCCCTGATACTAGCGCCAATGTCACCCTAAATCACTGCACAGAGAACCCTGCAACTTCCACGCAGATAACCTCTGCCAGGTGCCGACCTTTTTATGGTGTTGAAGTATCAGCATTTGAGTATACACCTACGGGAAATGCTCTGCTCTTTAACTTGCCATACGTACCTACTACAACGGGTATATTTGATGTTATTGCTGTTACCACATGCGGTTGCTCTAAACTTTCAGTAGATAGTAGGTCATTATCAACGGAGTTTTATACAACTCCCACAGCATTAAGCGGGGGAGTAATAGTATCAATTCCAAGCAGTGCATCATTATTATATCTTACTGATGAGAATGGCGAAATATTAGAAGATGAAGGTGGTATACCGTTAACTGACTAATAAACACAGATTAAATAGTCATAAGGGTTGTTAAATCAATCATATGAAATAAATAAATAGAACATATGCCTGCATCAAAGCCAACAAGCTGGACCCATAGAATTTTAGGATCTCTCCCCTACACAGCTTCAAGAGAAATAGAAGACACCAACCCAAAGTATAAAACCTTTGAGGCTATTAGTGGGCAGCGCGACGATATCCTTCGTCGTTTATCTGTATCTACAGTACAACCGCAGCACGGTGGATCTGATAGTATGGTAACAGATAAAAGTTATCATGCTTTAGTATATGCCCCGTTAGATGAAAGTAAAGTAAATCGCATTAATGAATATCGCCGCATGGCTGAGTATTCAGAACTATCGGATTGTTTGGATATTATATGTGATGAAATTATTAATGAAGACGAAAATGGTAAAATTATTAATCTTCAGATTGAAGCAGGCAAATATAACAATACTATAAGGTCAGAGCTTAATAAAGAGTTTGAGCGGTATATTTCAATTTTTAACCTAAAGAATAAAGGCTGGGAATATTTCCGTCAGTTTTTTGTTGAAGGTGAGCTCTTTTTTGAGAATATCATATCCAATAACAACCCTGATGTAGGTGTTGTGGGTGTTGTCAATATACCAACAGAGCTAGTTGAGCCTGTTTATTATAACGTTCAAAATGAAGACCTTAGTCATTTTATTCTGCGTAAATATAATGAATCTGCTGTAATGCCTGGTGTCTTTAATAGAGTATCATACACAGGCCAAATGCCAACCACCGAAGAACTTGTTCCGCTACAGAAGCAACAAGTCGTATATATTCATTCAGGGGTATGGGATAAAGATCGTCTTTTTAAGATTCCCTATGTTGAAAAATCAAAAAGAGCCTACTTACAGCTCTCCATGATTGAAGATTCCATTGTTATTTATCGCTTGGTTCGTGCTCCAGAGCGTTTGAAATTTACAATTGCTACAGGCAATATGCCCCAAGCAAAAGCCGAACAGTATCTGCGCCGTGTTATGGCCCAATATTGGGAAAAGAAAACACCAGGCGCAGGTGGTTTTAAAAATGTATACGATCCACAGTCTATGTTAGACAGTTATTGGTTTACTAAAGGAGCCAATGGTGAAGGATCTAACGTTGAAGTTATGCAAGGCGGCCAAAATTTAGGCCAACTTGATGATCTAAACTATTTTGTTAAGAAGTTATTTCGCTCTATGAAGATCCCTCTTAATAGAATGAACCCCGAAACTGCTTATCGTGAAGGGACTGAAATCACCACAGAAGAATTAAGCCTAGCACAGTTTATTATGAGAATCCAAAGACAATTCGCTGAAGGTCTTAAACATGGATTTATTACTCATCTTAAATTACGTGGCTTGTGGAAATCCTACAAGCTTAAGGAATATGACTTCCAGCCAGTGTTTAACGCGCCTCGTAATTTCAAAATGATGCGTGATTTGCAGTATGTGGAATTAATGCATCGCACCTACAATGATATTGTAAGCAATGAAAACATCTCCCCTACATTAATGATGATGGAAATATTTAAATGGTCACCAGAAAAGATTCTTGAGAACAGAGCAATGCTCCGTAAGGATCGCGCCTTTAAATGGGAATGTGATCAAATAGCAAACGTAGGTCCTGACTGGCGTGAAAATGCCGCTGCTGAAAATGCAGCTGTAGGTATAGATTCTCCCGGAGGGGGCGGGGGCGGAAGTTCTCTTCCACCTGACTTCGGTGGAGCAGAAAATAACCCATCGGCACCTGAAGCCGGGGCGGCGGCACCTGAGGCCGGGGCGGCACCACAGCCAGCAGGTAATGCACCACCTTCAACTCCACCAGCTTCTTAATCTATGAGTTTACCTTGCAAGTCACCAATTACCCCTGACGGATTTTCCGGATCGACATATCTTAATAGTGTTATTGAGACTTATGGAGACTTGGCTTTACGTGTCAAAAAATCATTAGGGTATCCTCAAATTAACGTAGAAGTCTCTGATTCTCAGCTTGGTGATTTTATTAATAGAGCTATTGAATTATACTCCAAACATGCAGGGTATACTGAAGAATATTTAATATTTGACAGTAACTATTATGTTAAAGGATCTGGTATACGTTTAGATACATTATTAGCGGGTCGTTGTTCTGACGACTTATCAGTTGAAGATCCTACTACTAATTTACTTGAAAATCCAGACTGTTTTTTTACGGCGGTAACTGCTACATCAACTACTGAGACATATCTCGGTTCTGCTGTATGCAATATAATAGCGGGTCCATTATCTGCTACAGGAGATAATGTAATTATAACCCCGTCAGCAGGCCATCCATGGGACTTTGATGTATGTGATGCTGACCGTGTTATTGTATCTCCCCTCAGTGCTTACCCAAGTACTACACTATATTGTTCAACTACAGGCATGATTAATGTCTCGGGTGGTAATGTTGTATTATATTCGGGTAGTGCCTTTAATATGCCATTGAGTTGCGAAACACCACCGCTTACGACCTTATGGGGCTGTGATGTTACCCAAACGTCGCATGTTAGTGTTTATGACATTCCTAGATGCGCCCTTAATCAAACATATCTTACAATCTTAGCTACAGACGGAAATTATATCTATTCTAAGATTTGTGACACCGTATTAAATTCAGATGGTTTTATACCTGTCACTGTAGGATTCTATAAACACTACACACCACCAGAGCCTGTCTTTGGGGAGTATGATTTAACAAGTAATAAAATCTTCAGTGTAGCTTATACAGCATCAGCATGTTCTCAATCTATGCCAGCTAAGTTAGGGGCAAATGTAGAATTTTACTCCTTATCAACTACGGAGTTAACCGGTCTATCATCTCTTTCTTCCACATCAAGAATGGATTACAGCTTAGATAAATATCGTAAAATTGCTGGTGTATTCCAATTTGAAGCGGGCAGCTTTACTAATACCAACATTCTTTTTAATATTGATTATGCCATTGCCCAGAAGGTATTCGGTCAGACATCACAGTTTTCCAATATGTCTAATACTGGATTTGATTTAGTATCTTATGAGATCCTCCGCCAGTGGATTGATATGACCAATAAGATATTGGCTCGTAAAGTGTATGTCAGATTTGATGCTAAGACTCAGGTGATGAAGCTCATCCCTGAACCAGCCCCTGGTTCTAGATATTGTGCAGCTATCGGATGTTATTTAGAAAGACCTATTGAAGATATCATAAATGAAAACTGGGTATTTGAATATACTGCAGCATTAACAAAGATAGCATTAGGCCATATTCGAGGCAAATTCGGCTCCGTGTCATTATTTGGCGGTGGTGTCATCAATGCTGATATTGGTGCACAAGGCCTGGCAGAAAAGGAAAAACTTGAAGCACTTCTATTAGTTGGCGGTGAAGGACCCGTACTTTCACCCTTCTTAATCGGATAAAGCTAGTTCATATTTACCTAATTTGTACATAAATAAGTAAATATATTATATATGGCTGCGCTTAAACTTTTAGTTAGAGAATCCTTTGAACCCGTTAGATATGTCATTAAAGAAGACAATCGTAATGCCATGCGTGATATGTACCTTGAAGGTATTTATTTAATGGCTGAAGAAGAAAATCGCAATGGTCGTGTTTACTCTATAGATGAGATGGCTAAAGAAGTTGCCAGATATACAGAGCAAATGATTAAGAAAGGGAGATCTATCGGCGAATTGAATCACCCTACTTCTGCTGAAATTAATCCAGAAAGAGCTTGTCATATGATTGAAAGCTTTAAACAAGAAGGTAACTATTACACTGGTCGCTCAAAAGTTCTTAGTACTCCTCTTGGTTCTTTGGTAAAGAGTTTATTACTTGACGGTGTTAAATTAGGAGTATCATCCAGAGCATTAGGAACTCTTGCAAGCGACGATGGTTCTAAAAATAACCGAGTATCTAATTTCCATTTACTTTGTGTTGATGTAGTTAGTGATCCTTCTGTACATACAGCTTTCGTTGAGGGTGTCCTTGAATCAAAGAACTTTATTCTTAATGGAGATGGTACCTGCAAGGAGTGTACAGATCTTGCCTTTGAGAAGCTTGAAACGAAATTAGCAACACTTCCTAAGAAGGATGTTAATGCTTATATACAAGAACAGGTACGGAATTTCATCAATTCTTTACGTTAATTATCAAAAGTATCTTACTAATTGGTAAGTAGATTTTTATAAATATGGCAATCAAGACACATATCAATAATATAGTCGGTAGCGTAATGTTGAAAAACTTTGCTCAAGCTGATATTGCTTTGAAGAAAGTTGTCCAAGAAAAACTTCAAGGCCGTTACAACAAAGAATATAATGCCATTAAAAAACAATTTTTTGGTAAGTAAGAATTTTTATGAAAGTATTAAATATCATCAAAGAAGCAACTAAGGATCTTCTCAACGAAGACACATTCAAGACCATTGAAGAAGGCGTAAAAGCTGAATTTGATAAGGCTGTAAATGAAAAAGCAGAAATCGCAGTTAAGCTTGCTCTTGAAAAACAAGACAACGAACATGCCACTGCCCTTACAAGCCTAGTTGAAAAACTCGACATTGATCGTGCCGCTAAGTTCCAACTTGCACTTGAGACAATGGAAACAGATCACATTGATAAGCTCCTTGCTCTTAAAGAAAGCTACAACAAGATCATCACTAAGCAGTCAGTTGGTCTTCGTAATGAGCTTAGAGAACAAATTTCAAAATACCTTGATATCCGCCTTGAGAAGTTTATTCCTACCAAGCAGATTCAAGAAGCAGCTAAAGAAAAGTTTGCACGTACCATTCTCGGAGAAGCTCGTAAGCTTTTCTCCATTAATGACATTCGTCAAAATAAAGTAGTTATGGAAGCAGTTCAAGACGGTGTTTCTCGCATCACCCAGCTTGAATCCCAATTAGCTGCAGTGACTAATAAAGCTAAAGTTTTACAAGAAAAAGCAGAAAAAGCTTCTGCGCAAATCGTCCTTGCCGAGAAGGTAGATAGTTTGCCAGAATCCAAAGTTGTTTATCTTAAGAATTTCTTCAAAGGAAAAAGTGCCACCTATATCAATGAAAATTTTGATTATGTGTTGAGCCTTTATGATAAGGAAGAAGCCGAGCGCCGCCAAAAAATCTCTGAAGAGACTAAGGACCTTCGTCGCCGTAGTAATGTTGATCGCTTAGTTGTAGAGAAGAAAAGCGATGATGCGGAATTCGGATCGCCCGCACTGGAACAGCCTTCAATGGTAATGTCCTATATCAGCGATCTGAAAAAAAATGACTCTAGACGTTATGGTAACGCCTAAAGCAATAATCTAATACCATAGTTAAATATACAAAACAAATATGAACAAACATATCACATCATCACCAAACCTCATTAATGAGGATAGAGCAACACAATTGCTTTCTAAGTGGGGTCCAGTTTTGGATTATTCTTCGAACAGCGTAAAGCCAATCGAAGAGGACTATGTTCGTCTTAGTACCGCAATCCTTCTCGAAAACCAAGAAAAGTGGTGCATCACCGAAGCCAATATGTCTTCGAACGGCACCGCTATGTTTGGTTACGGTAACAGCCCCGTTTCTAACGGTGCTACACCAGGATTGAATAACAGCGACACATATGCTCCAGGAGACGCACGTCTTCCTAAGATCCTTATCCCAATGATCCGTCGTACCTTCCCTGAACTTATCACTAACGAAATCGTTGGTGTTCAGCCAATGGGTGGTCCAGTAGGCCTTGCATGGGCTCTTCGTTACAAGTACGAAGGCACACTCGGTCTCGATGACACTAACCTTTCTGCCTCTGCTAGCCTTTCGGCTGCTGCTGCTAACGCAGCTGGTCAAGAAATCGGTTATAACTACCTCGGTACAGGTTACACCGGTACTAAAGCCATCACAGGCGCATATGCAGGAACACTCGGTACATCCGGTCTTCTTGCTCAAGACCTTGGTCTTGCTGCTGCTCTTGGTGTCTTTGAATCCCAAGGTAACTTCCCACAGGTAACTCTCAGCATTGAAAAGACTGCTGTTGAAGCTGGTACTCGTCGTCTCGCTACCAAGTGGACACTTGAACTTGAGCAAGACCTTAAGAACATGAACGGTATTGATATCGATTCTGAATTGACAAACGCGATGAGCTATGAAATTCAGGCCGAAATTGACCGTGAAATGGTTATCCGTATGATCCAAGTCTGTCTTGGTGCTGGTGCCAATGCTGGTTATACCACATGGTCTCCTGCCTCTGCAGATGGTCGCTGGATTGCAGAACGCGGTATCGATTTCTACAGCAAGATCCTTGTTGAAGCAAACCGTATCGCTATCCGTAACCGTCGTGGCGCTGCTAACTTCATCATTGCAACTCCTCGTGTTTGCACTATCCTTGAAATGTTAAAGGACTTCAAGCCTTTCATGATCAACGGAAACGTCAACACACAGCCAACAGGTATCGCTAAAGTCGGTTCTGTAGGTGGTCGTTTCAATGTGTATCGTGATACACGCTTTGAAGGTCAGATCCAAGTTGGTGCTCGTACCGACACTGTTGAATATGCTCTCCTTGGTTACAAGGGTCCTGAGTTCTATGATACCGGTATCGTGTACTGCCCTTACATTCCTGTAATGGTTCAGCGCGCTATTGACCCTAATACATTCCAACCTCGCGTTGCGATGTTAACACGTTATGGCGTAGTAAACAACCTCTTTGGGGCAAACCTTTACTATCACATGATTATCGTTTCTGGGCTTAGCACTGCATTCAGCCCTGCTAATCAGTCCGTATATCTCTAATAGTTCGTTGTAAATCAACGTTTATAAACCCCAAAAGAGCCGGAAGAAATTCCGGCTCTTTTGCTTTATATAATAAAATAAGGTGAATAGGTTGTTTACTTATCATATATTGTTCGTATGAATGAAGAAGAAATAACATCTAAAATAACTGAAATCCTCAAGCAAATCAAATTCAAGAAGTATACATACGAACAAGCATTTGCCTGTTTAAAATCTTACTATGAAATAGGATTATGCGCCGCGTCTCGCAAACATAATATATCACGAAAAAGTATTATGGATTGGTTAAATCCAGGCAAAAACGCCACAAGCTGTAAAGCATCATATAATAAAAATTATGATCAGCGTCAAGAAAAATGGCAAGCTTACTATAAAGAAAATGCTGATAAATTAAAAACACAAATGAAAGAAATACGAATGAAGCAAGGTGCTGAGGGACTTGCTCGTCGTCGCGCCTATATGCAAAATTGGAATACTAAGAATAAGGTATCTAAGGTGTTAGAAAATGCCTAATATAAATAGTTATATAAAAGCAGCAGATATATCCTCTTTAAAGAGATTACCTGGAGTTTATTTCTTTTGGATGAAATCTGATACTATTGCTAGGTACAGTATTCTTATGTCAAAGCCGTTAACTGAGGAATACGCTGTAGTTTATATAGGCAGTTCTAAAGATATTAGACAAAGACTTAATTGGCATTGGAATGATCCCTTTCTTGATAGTAATTGCAAAGCAGGTGCTATTTCTACATTAAATCAATCTATAGGAGCCATCCTAGAGCTGCCGACTGTAGACGAAAATTATAATACTATTAAAATATTCATGGATGATAATATGTTCTCTTCTGCTTTATATACAGAAACTACTATTGAAGCAAATGTTTTAGAAAATAGTTTAATACGGTATAATGATTGTCCTCTTAATATTTTAAGCAATAATCAGCATCCATACTATACTAAACTTAAACAATTACGCAAATTAAATAAAAACAAAGGGTTGGATATTATAAAACAAAGACCATAAAATATCCCAAGCAATTCATAAGTAATTGTATGAGTTATTTTACTTTCCAAGCCATTTCTGCTGGTGCCACTTCCCCTGCTAATCTATCTGTATCAGCGCGTACTATGAGTGCTGGTGTTGTTCAATTAGCTAATTTAACCGCATGTGCCCCTTTCCAAGGTATTCCAGTTATGGGGATTCTTTATAATACTCCGCTGTCTGCTCCTACAACACTTTCCGCTTTTAGTGCTATTGCCTCTACTACGTTTTCGGCATTCGGTACTGTCTTCCAGTTAAATAACACCTTCAACAACCAAACAGTAGCAATGCTTCGTACTGATGGTGGTACTGTTGAATTCACTGCATTGTCTTCTGGTTCTACCGTTGCATTAAGCGCCCTATCATCTGCTGCTAATGTGTCTTATAATGACTCATGGCCTGATCTTCAGCGCAGAGTTCTTCTTTGCCAGCAATAAACAGAATTTAAAATAATCAACTAAGAAAAGAGCGGTTACTCGCTCTTTTTTTATACTTAAAAACTTATGGCTAAAATAATCTTAGTATTTGGGCTTCCTGATTCGGGTAAAACTACTCTTTGTAATTATCTTCTTAGAGAAGAGGCATTTACAAATACTGAGTATATTAAGGATGATGAAATCCGCCGAAAATATAATGATGGTGATTACTCAGTATCTGGGCAAATTCGCCAAGCTGAAATCATTTATAAAATAGCACACGAAAGCCGAAAAGACTATGCATTATGTGACTTTGTCTGTCCTATAGCAAGCGTTCGTAATCTCTTTAAGGATAGTTACAAGATCTATATGAACACAATTAAATCATGTAGATTTGAAGGAGCAAACGCAATGTTCCAAGTACCTAAAGAAGGTGAATATAATCTTGAGATTAAATCATTCGATAAAATGAAACAACAAGCTCATATTATATCAGCTATTGTTAAATGTCAATTATTTTCTTTTGATCCGCGGTAGATTTCTTAATGTCAGCTACTAGATGATCCAATATCTCTTCACGAGTAGCAT